>Ga0315284_10000026_pt1 | contig 237444 bp, 381 predicted proteins | sample YL17G09_16_MG_FD_203696 | JGI IMG/M metagenome (GOLD analysis project Ga0315284, IMG submission 203696) | Sediment microbial communities from Yellowstone Lake, YNP, Wyoming, USA - YL17G09_16 | ecosystem: Environmental > Aquatic > Freshwater > Lake > Sediment | place: USA: Wyoming | collected... | reverse complement strand
ATCATACTTATCCAGCCTCTTTCCCAGATCACCCTCAGCAAAGTCATCATGGTTCCTATGTATCTTTTGAACCATACTATATACTTCTTCATTGGAAACCTTATTACTTTCCTGAACCTTTAAAAGGAAAGACCTGGCTTTACTCATCACTTAATCATCTCAAGAAGAGCACCACGAACCTGGATGAGCTTGGTCTTACCGTTCTCATCCTTCAGGATACCACCCAAATATTCAGGGTCCTCTATGAACTGGTTGATATCAACTAAAGGCTCTTTGTAACCCTCAATATCAGACAGGAGAAAAGATGCCTCCTCTTTAGAGAGCTTCTTTACAGCCTTCCGAATCTTCGGATCTATGTTCATGGGAGTAGTATTCATTTAACCACCAGATATAGGATGATAGATACTTACATCCTCTATTTCCGGATCATAGATATCATCGAAGGTAATATAATCTTTCAAAGTACCTTTAGAAAAGTCATAGGTATCTTTGCCTATTTTAATCCAGTGATGTGTTACCTTGTCCTGTTCCTCTCCCTTGTCATCCACATAGGACTCTTCAACATCAATCTCTCCGAAAACCTTCTTAGCCTGTGGGAATTTCCTAACTATAGAAGCAGCAATACCTTGACAGTTACCAATCTCCTGATGATCAACAAACTCTTCCCAGGTATCATATCCATCTTCTGTAAACAGGAACTTCTTGATATTCTCGATCAAGTCATGTTGCTCTAAAAACTGTTTAGCTCTACTCATCACTTAATCATCTCAAGGAGAGCACCACGAACCTGGATGAGCTTACTCTTATCAATATCAGCAGGAAGACCCTTCCCATCATCAGGTATAATTGTCTCCATCAGCTTTTTATAGATCTCAAAAACTACCATAACCTGCATGGAGTTCCTCTGCATCCTCTCCAGGAAGTTAACGGTAGTCTCAGAGTCCTTACGGAGCACTTCAAAGATCTTCATCTTCTGAGCAACATCAAGCTTATCAAATGCCTTCTCATCCAGCAGGTTCACTTCAACCTTGGACAGTATCTTCCTGATCTTACCAAGCCGTTCTGACTCATAGAGAGTCTGCTCAAACAATGCCCTGTTCAGGGCCACTATCCCCTTGCCTATGATGGTCTTCTCTTCATCCAAACCATCAATGATAGGGAAGCCAGGGACATTCTTACCATGCAGTCCAGGCTCCTTAGGCTCTTTGGCTACACTTGCCCTACCCTTCTGTCTCCTCAACCGTGCCTTGTTTCCCCTGAGGGTACTAAGGGCATCGGTTATGGAAACGACACTACTGTTCTTTACTTTTATACTGCTCACATTACCCATAAACCCTTCCTAATTTAAAAGATTGATAACCTTGAAGCTCCCTCTTAAAAAGCCGTATGAAGCATACCCAGGATCTGATCATGCTTGTCTTTAGACATGTTCTTGGGATTCCTGTTATGGTAGAAATTAAGAGCAGCCACAGCAGACTTCAAGCTCTTGTGGGATGACTTCAACCACTTGGCAATAGCTTCAGCACCCTGAGTGAACTTCCCTTCAGGGGGATGCTTCTTGGTCTCTACATCACCAGACCATTTATCCTCATAGAGAGATACAAAATGATGGGCCTGGGACTGGTTAAACAACCCTAATGAGGATTCCTTCTTGATCTTGCCATCCTTATACCCTGCTTCCCAGTGCCTCTTCTCTTCATCATCCTTGAAGTCAGGGATATAACTAAAGTTAGCAGCGTCATCCCTGCCCCTCTGGTACATAGGATGTTTCTTATTTATCTTCGTATCCACCTCAAAAATATTACAATCATTCCCCACTCTTTTCAAAAAGTCACTGGATACTGACATAATATACCTCCTATGGGATGACCCCCTTGATTAAAGATTCCTTCTTCTCTTCCTTCTTAGCAATATCAATGTCATTCATTCACCTCACTACTTAACTTCTTTAAACTTAGCTTCCATCAGGTTCTTAATATTAGTCATAAGATTGAGTGATAAATTAAGATTCTCCACCATTTCCTTGTATACTTTGATAAGCTCGTCACTATCTTCAACCGTATTGATAGTATTCTCCATCTTATCCAGTATCTTATTGATGATCTGGTCCGACCTAGTTGACAATGTAAGAAGTGAATCAACCAATGAGGTTTCCGTAGTTGAAGGATCTGTTATCTCAGTAGACAGATACCTGAAAACCCCCTTTACATTGTCTGCAAGTTTATCAAACCGTACAAAGACATCGTAGTCATCCCTGACCTTATCCCTGATTCTTCTGATTTTATTGAGGTCATCGAGATTTGAAGATAGGATCTCATAACTGACCTTGGCTGTACTAACCAACTCCTCCAGCTCTTCCAAAGTAGGGACCCTCAGAGTCTCACCCCCATAAGCAAGAGCTAACCGATATAAATTAGCCAGATCCAATGAAACATATAACCTCTTATCCCTATCTGAAGACAGGATAGAGGCAAGGTACAGAGAACTATTAAACACCTTGTCTACCCTAGTGCTGCTGATCTGGCTTAGATTGTAGGATTCATAAAGACGTTTGAATAGCACCAGTGAAGTCTTTACAAACAGCTGTAGATCAAGATCCTGTATGTTATTGTAGCTCTCTGCCTTGAGAGAAAGGAGCTTGGAAGTGAGTAAATAGTACCGTTCCTCAGTGAACAAAAGCTTTAGGTACTTTGAACACTGGGAAGCAAGCTGATTGTTGTTCGTTTCCACCTCAGTAAAGTGGAAAGCCTCAGCATCTATCAGGGCAGGATGTAATAGATAATTGCTATCCTCAGGATCGGTACTGTGTTCCTTTGTAATCTCTTTCAGATCGTCTAACGAAATATACCTTTCTGGGTTTTGAGTAGAGAACTTTGTGTGAATCGTATTTCTGATATTTAATCGGATATAGGGCACCCATCCAAACTTGTCTTCTCCTGCATTGAGCTTGGCTCTCCATCTACCTTCCAAAATCCTCTCTATCAGTCCAGTTGCATACTCGTGAGCCACATCTGCACTTATGAGTCCTTCTCTCTTAACCCACTGCTGGGTAGTTTCTAACACCCCATGGGCTATAACGAACACACTCTCATATAGCTGCTGAAAACTCTCTGAGTCCTTCTGGTTCTGTAGGAATCTTTCGTAACTTTGTTGAACCTTGTATTCCAATGCTTTGAAATCGTACTTGTACCTGCCCTTCCCCTTTCTTATGATTGAAGCATAGTCACATTCCCTACTAGTCTTCATCTTCTCTGGTTGCTTCTTCAATTTAAAACCCCATCTATTAAGAAAACCGAGATCAAACACCACATATTATGTATCTACCTAAGATTGTATTTCAGCATTATAGATAAAGACAAGAACTAATTTTAAAATCAATTTGTTACAGCAAAATGGTATGTGATATTTATCATACCAGTATAATAAGGGGTGATGAACTTTTTGAAAAATCAAATTAGGTTTCACACTAGATTCTACTTGCCTCTTTTACACAACTTAGATCACCTTCTAACCTTCCAAGCTAAGTTAGTCAAAAGTTAGCTAGAAACACTACCCCCTTAAACGTAGCAATCTAAGGTATGATTAACATTTTCTACTTGCAATCCATCCCTATCAGGCTTAAGGTCTTCCCTATGGGCTACTGTCGAGGTCTACTATTTTGAGCTAATTTTAATAGATGTGGAAAGAGGCTCGTTCAAAATATGAAAGTAAGTAACTGATATTAATTAAGATATTCTCATTTTATGGTTGACAGAGGTACTTATATATGGCTACCCTTTTGGAAAATATCGTTTCAGGAGGTAACAGTCATGTCCAAATTTAAGAAGGTGCTTACTACATTATTTGCTATCCCTATAACCACAGCAGTCCTTGGTATTGGTGGAAGAGACGTAAGGGTCATCCTCACAGTCTTGAAGGGAGTAGCAAAATGAATATGCCTAATGACGAAGTAGCTGTTACAACAGCAGGAGCAGGAATAGGTTTGGCTGGTGGGGCTTGTGTGGGGGTTTCCATTGCTCATGCAGCCACAGTGACTGCCCTTGGTGGTGCTGGGGCTAGTGCGGTGACAACCACTACAGCTTTGGCAGCAGCTGGAGGTGGCTCTATGGCAGCAGGTGGTACAGGTATGGCAGGAGGAGTAACCTCTCTTGTACTTTCTGGATCTATACCTGTTGTAGGGTGGGCTATCCTCGGTATGGTAGTTGTGGGATTAGGTGCCAACTTTGTATACAAGAAGCTTAAAAAGAATTAAGCCAATGGGAGACTCTTCGGGGTCCCCCTGTATTCTTAGGAAGTAAAGGAGAAATATATGAATAAGCAATATCCTGAACTTTATTATAAGAAATCATCTGGACCGTTAAAAAAGGCAGGTCAAGCTATCATTGAATATAATGATAAGGTAAAAACTCCTGTAAGAGATAAGGAACTTATAGTATTACCTGTTGACAAGAAAGCAAGAATACTCCAACTCAATGATGATTTTAGCCAATTTTTGTACTTGAATAATGTAGAATATACACAAAATGCAAACAATGGGGACGATCAATACGATGCCTGGTTTGGAGGGACTGATGAAATGCCCTTTTTGGTAGAACTAGTGAAGTGGGAATGGTTTAGAGTATGGCAGAAGGGAAATTTTTATGAAGAAATAAAACCTGATGTAATAGCATCATGTGAAAGAGCCTTTGGAATGGAAGGCAGTAAAAGACAGGGAGATATATTTGCATACGAACTTCCAAAGGAACTTCAATCCTGGGAGAAAGTAGAAGCAATAACTATGATCTGTGGACAATCAACAAATGTTTCTAATTGTAGACATTTATTTGGAACTAGACATGAAATGAAGGGAGAGGTTGCTCAGCATTATCATCCTAATTTGATTGGACGTGGTATAATAAAGGCTCCTGATCATGCCGATCTTGAATTGCGGATTTTGCATATAATAGCACAGACAAAGGATCTAAAAAATCCAATAAAGGCAGATTAGAGTTAGGAGGAATGGAGATCCTGAGGATTGGTGCCTAGTGGGATTGTTGGGTGGGTATATCTGTTCCTCAAATATCAACACCACAAAGGACTTAAAATGATGGAAATAAGTACTGTATTAATCCTGAACGAAACAGATATTCGTAAATCGATTGATAAGAGCTTTGGGGAACTCACCCTCTGTGATTTCAAAATAGCCCCAGGAGATATAGAACATCACGGATTAATCCTCTATATCTCTATAAAAGACAACAAATGCAAGGTTCTCAAATCCAGATATGGTAAAATAAGGAGCTAAGATGCATCTCAAATATAACATTATTGTTATAACCCTTCTCTTGATCCTTGTTGCTCCCCTGTCAGCAATTGATTACCATGATATGCCCATAGCCTATGGCATCACTCAGAATACCAAAGAGTGTATTGTCTGTGGCAAAAAAGATCAACTCGTACTAGAGGATTCCCTCAAGGGTTACTGGACTATTAGGTGTACAAACCCAGACCACTATCCATATTTTTTGGTCATGGCAAGTGGTCTCAATCCTGATGAAGCTATCAAGACCTGGAACTCCAGAGGTAGACATTGAGAGAAAAGGATTGTAGTATGAAAGATTGTAGTATGAAGGTAAACAAACTAAGGAAATTAATTGATTATGTTAACCTTGGGAGGACACTAAACGATTTTGAAAAATCTTTTATTGACGTTATCTTTGAGCTTGACAATCGACTGACCGAACATGAATCTTTATCGGCTCGTCAACGAATGTGTGACTGCGAGTATTTGGGCATCTGCTCAGATGACCCTGCTAAAAAAGATTATTGTCCAATAAGAAAGAAACCAAGTAATGGGAAAAAGTGAACATTGCTGATCAGGGATTGCCTACTCACTATTGCTCTTTCTGTGGACAGTACTATGAAGAGGCTGAATTCTTTATTATGGGTCCTGATGTAAGTATATGCTCTGATTGTGCTGACCTCTGTACAGAATTTTTGAAAGAGTGGAGAGAAGACAAAAAGACTAAGAATGGAGTAGGAGAGTAAAGTGAAACCCATATTTCAGAGCATTGTTGAAAAAGGAAAAGGCGATTGCCAAAGGGCTTGCATTGCATCTCTATTTGATCTGCAGCTGGAGCAAGTGCCTCATTTCAAATTGTTTGGCAGTGAAGGTAAATGGTTTAAACCATACCGACATTTTCTCTTGGGTATTGGGTATGATTTTTATGGAACCTCAATGGGTCCTCGACACAGCAAGAAAGAAGATCGTAATTATAAAAGCATCAATGGTTTTTTTCTGGCCTCAGTGCCAAGTAGAACCTTTGAAGAATCAGGCCATAGCGTAATCATAGACGAAGAAGGTTTTGTTGTTCATGATCCCAATCCTAATAAAAGATGGCTAGGAGTAAATGTAATAGAAACTGGCGAATTACAACATGTCGATATTATAGAGCAGGAACGGGAACCTCAGTCATGTGAAGAAGATCCCGATAAACCCACATGCCACATAAACGAGGTATGTCAAATATGTCTCAGGGGTAAATGATCAACGATGTATTGTAGAAGATGTGACAAAGAAGGGGTAGGAGGCTTCCACAAATGCTTCATGCCCTTTAATAGAAAACCCATCAGGGCTCTTCTAAGAAGACCTAACCCTAATACTCATCTAGCCCAGAAATTAGCTAGGCTTTATGAGGAGTGCTTTAAACAACCCTTCCCTGGAGGTATCTACAATGCAAAGATCTCCAGAGATCAATCAGCTATCAGAGCTTACAAAGATGCAGGTGCATGGGTATGGTCACTATCTCCAATAAACACAGACCTTGGATTCTGCCATGACTTTGGAAGTGGCTATCCTGCTACTAAGTGTGCAAAAGACAAGCACCTGATTGAGATATCCGGTCTGACAGACTATCATATGTTCTGCTTTAAAGAAGCTTTCCCAGAAGGAAATGATAATGAGTACTGAGAAGGCTGTCATCCTATCCTATACACCCCAGGCATATGGAAAGTCATTCTATAGAGTCAAATGCACCTGTGGCTTCACACACTCGATTTCAACATGGTCGTGGGGTGGAGCAGGTAAGTATAAATGTCCCAAGTGTAAGAAATTTGTTGTAAGACGAGACCTCACTGTAAAGGATGCTAAATAAAAGTTAGAGCATTTATGAATTGAGTGCTTGGCCTCTAGGGAAGATCCTCATGAATAAAAGATATGATTATAGTATCATCATTCAGATACTGTCTTGCCCTTAAATTAATCTTAGCCTCCAGAGCCATCTGGGAAAGAGAAGCATGTGGAGGATCAGGTAAAGTCCTCCTCACTACTACCCACAACGGCTTAACCTTCTTCACCTCAATAACTGCTGCTATTATGTCACCATAAGCTACTAACTGATCAAAGGCTTCTTTGAGGGCTACCACAGACAGGAACTCCAGGGTGTTCATAAAAGAGCTGTTGGTCTGAAAATCAAAATCAATGATCACCTGACCTTTTTCAAGATCCATCAGAAGCCTCCCTCAAAACCTGTTCCCTCCCTCTGGCCCATACTCGGTATTGCTCCTCAAACATAGAAGGCTGATGATACCTCAACCATCTCCCAAACCTCTTCTCAATCAGCCTGACTGAATGAGGCTTGACAACACCATAGACAGACAAATCAAAGTTTACTGGGAGACCCTGATCGTTGAGAATCCTCTCGAATAAGGTCATGGAAAGTTGGCTTCGTAGATATGTCCTCCCATTAGACAAATTAACTTCCATAACAAATTAGTAAACTTTTTGTCCTGAAAAGTCAAGAGGTAAGGCAGTCTAGGACTACCTTACCTCTTCAATGTATGTTCATGATGGGTTTCACACCAGAACTTGGGAATGGGTTTCAGATCCTTAATGACTACACAACCTCAGAAACAGCAGGGGCGATCAGCTCATAGACGTGAGCTACAGATGTACCACCCTTAAGGATCATGGTACCCAAAAAACTGGTTTCAAAACCATCTGTCTCAAAAGACTCACCTGTAAGCACAATCTTGAAGATCCTCGTCTCTGTAGGGGTAGTGGTTTCAATTTCAGCCCACATACAGATCTTCTCCAGCTGGTTAGCAACACTGAGGATCTTTGCACCGACATTCATGGGGACTTCAACTACTGTTGGATAACTCTTACCTGTACCTGCTAATACAAACTTGAAAATCTTTTTCATAGTCATACTCCTCTGGCATCAGCCTGTTTTTTGCTAGTTGTCACACTAGCTTCTTAGTATATATCCTATATCGGAAGAGGTGTCAATACCTTTACACCTTTATTTGTTGAGGTGATCAAACATTTGGACTGGGAAGCATATTGAACTGCTCCCTCTCCAACTTCTCGTACAGGGTGTACTCCCCCATCTGAGCATAGGGAAGCAGCACCTCAATGGTGCTCACCATCTGGGTATCCGTAAATGCAAACTGAGAGAGCAGCCACCTGAGAATGATCCTCCATGCTGTCCTTTTAGCCTGTGCTGGGTTACAAAGATGACGAGGAGTACCCTTGTGCTCCTTCATAGCCTTTAGGCAGTTCTCCCATCGAAAAGGGAGCCAAAATGGGATAACCTTACCAGCAAACTCAAGTGTGAAAGACAGAGCTACTATCTCCCCATTATCATACTCCATCAGAACCCTTCTTGCACCTCTCTGTGCCAGGATCTGCTGGATCTCTACTACTGTCTTCTCTGGAAGGATTTTCGTTGTTGCCATGTAAAAAGCTTGAGCCATAATATCTCCTTAGGAAATACTAGCATGTCTCTTTCTTCTATGAAAATATCATATATAAAGGGAGCAAGATATCCATCACTATAAAAAGAATAGCTATAAAGGTCCAATCTTTCCAATTAAGTAAATCTAAATCCATCAAGGATATCTTTGGACCCTCACAGAGTATACCATATAATCCTTCTATAATTTGATCTGAATCTTCTTCTTCACTAAAAAGCATATCACCCTCTCTGAGAAGGGAACACTCCTTATCAGACACTTTTCAGCTTCAACAACTTGATCTCATCCTCAGCTTTTCCGAGCTGTTCCTCGGCTATCTCAGCCCTGGAGAGAAGAGCTATAAATACCATGGACATAATCTCATTAATAGAGTCATGAGAGATCTTGGATATCCTAGCCAGCTCCACATAGACACCCTGAGTAGAAGCTTCAGGTGCCCTATTGAGATTTCTTACACAGTAAGTCACAACTCTCCTACTCTTTGCCAACTCCTTGAGAGTCTCAAGATACCTATCACGATCCTCTTTAGACAATGCCATTTATCCCTCCTCCTTATTCAAACACTTTTGGATCTCCACTCTATACAGTTTTTCAAGATCAGGGGTAAGCCACTTTATATCCCTAAGACTCTGTACATCCTCCTTACTGGCTATACCCAACAAAAGCCTTGTTACTATCATTACAGGACTATCCATCAGTAGGATACCTTCCTGTAATCTATAATGAAGATCTCTCCAAACTTCTTTTCCTTGTTCAAATACTCCTCAGCCTGAAGTACATTCTTGAACTTAAGAACCTGACTGTCTTCATCAACCAAAGTTATCCAAATGAAGCAGATCCTTCTCTGGATAGTTATAAAACCATCCCTATCAAATAGGCATAGCCTGAATCTCTTAGGAATCATAAAACCCCTTATGCACAACCCACAACAGGCATATCCCAAAACATGGGATCACACAGTTCCCAAAACATAGTAGCAGGATTTGTATAAGAGATCCACCCATCATTTTCACAAACTGACTTAAAACCTATCCCACTCCCACAGAGAAGGATACCTGGTGGATTCATAATCTCTACTAAAAATATGTCCTGTCTCTCCATTAATACATCAACTCCCTCATATAGATTTCCATTATCCTATCTGCCTGTACCTTACTTAATACAGTCTCAGGCATAAATCCATACTTACATTGAATTGAAGGATCATTAACAGTACCAAACAACCGACATATGATAGGTCTATGCTCATAAATAGAACATCCTTCCTTGCACTCATAAGCACAAGCTAACCCTTCTGTAGATCCTCTCTTCTTACCTTTAACAGCCTTCCTCTCTATCTTTGAGAAAGGAACTGGACCACAACAAATAGTGCAGCCTGGAATACAAGTAAAAGAAGGTATCATCCTTCTGAGATCCTCAAGTATCTGCTGTTTATTCATAGTTTTGAAAAAGTTATTATTTTACACTCCTCACCCATATGAAGAGTGAATATGTGTCTAAACTTATTACTCATAAGATACTTTATGACATCCTCAGAATCAGAGAGAGCATTAGGATGATACTCCATACTGATCTTGTTAATCATACCAAGCCTCTCTCTACTAAGACTGTAGAGCACTTGATCCTCAGCACCCTCGACATCAAGCTTCAGATAATCAATATGATCAAACAATCCAATATCAAATAGATCATCCAGAGTAGTAACCATTACAGTATTGTATTGAGTAGAAGTGATACTCCCATCGATCCGAGATCCCACAGAGTCACCACTTTCCCAAACAGGCATTTCAATAACCTGTTTCTTATCACCCAATGCTAAGCAAAATGGCTTTATAACTTGAGGGTAATAGTGACTCGGATGAAAAAGCCACTGATCCGTATTCTCACACAAACAATTAAAGCTTTTCAAGGTAGGTTCAAATGCATATACCTGTTTGGCTCCCTTAAACATAGCCACATTAGACCAAATACCAATGTTTGCTCCTGCATCCACTACTATATCACCAGGGGATACAAAGACACCACCTACCTCATAGATACACCCATCGGCTCTATACTCTCTATAGTTACAAAGCTCATTCCAGAGGAAGTTATAGACATCCAAACCGTCTCTCTCAAGATATTTTGCACGAGACCAGCTCTTACTCTCTTCCCCAAGATCACGATATTGAGGAGAAGATGCAGTTGGAATCCAGTATGATGTTCTCAAGTTTGCCCTCTTTTAGCTATTATATTACTCTTTACTTTCTATATCCTTATCCTCCATAATTCAACTATAAATGCAATAAGGAGAACCTAAAATGAGTCTGAGCCAACAAACAATAGATGAGACCAAGAAGCACATAGATAATGTCATGCATTGCATACTGATGATCATTCATGAACTTACAGATAGAGCTACCAAGCATGATGAATCCAAACTATGTTCTCCTGAACTAGAAACCTTTATGGAGTACACACCTAAACTTGCCACTAGTACCTACGGTAGTACCGAATACAATCAATTCCTAACTGAGATGAAACCTGCACTAGATCATCACTATGCTAACAACCGTCACCATCCTGAATTTTTCAAAGAGGACGGTATCAATGGCATGAACCTAGTGAACCTAATAGAGATGCTATGTGACTGGAAAAGTGCAAGCCTTCGTCATAATGATGGTAGCATCATAAAGAGTATCGAATACAATAAAAAGAGATTCGGGATCTCAGATCAACTTACTCAGATCCTTCTGAATAGTGTTTGCCTTTTGGACAAACCATAGTCTCCTCTCTATTGGCTGGAACTATCTTCCTCTGATACATATTACGAAAGGCACTCATAAGTAGAACCAGCTCCTTTATGACACCTGCTTTCTCTGCCTGTTTTACAATCTTTATACAGTAGTCCCTAGAACCATGATCAACAGGTTCTTTATGAGGGTAAATGATTTTTGCTGGCACCAGCTTCTCTTCTATATCCTCGTTAATTACAGATTCCTTCCTCCTCCTCAATAACCCTCTCTTAGTTAAAGATGGGACAGGAAGCTCCCTGAACACAGCTAGAGGGGGAACAGTCAATATAGATGATAAGTTGGTAGAAAGGGTCTTAAATACCTTACCCCCCTGTACAATAACTACTCTCACTCAATATATACCACCCAGATTAATAAAGTACTTGTTAACAAGAGATCGGATACGAGGAACGTACTCATAGCCCTCTCTACTACCCGAATCGTTTGTATTCCCCTCAAAAGTCCTAACCACACCACCACTAATATCCGTGTCTGTTATGATACCTGCATGAGTACAATCAGAAGGATTACTAGGATCATAGGACAGAAAGAGGCAACCAGGAACAGGAGTCTTAACCAGAGTACCAAACTTCTTGGCATCAGCATACATGAGATCACAGCTCATCTGGTACCTGAAGTTCTTAGGTACCCTATTCAACATCTGAAAGGACTGCAACACGATTGTACTGACAGCACCTGCACACCACGGATACTCAGTTCCTTCCTCCCCCTTCATGTAGAATCTTACAAACGGACCAAGATTCTGACCACCTATCTCTATAGGGCAAACTACATAATGCCTAATAGCATTAATTACAATGGTATCAGAAATGCTCTTGTTAGTCAGTTCAGGAAGTGACTCAAGAAAGGTTATGGGATCTCTTAAAAGATCCCATACTAATGAGTCAACAACACCTGTCTGAGGTACCTGCTTCTTCTTTTGAAATTCTTTAACACCAGCAAGAGTAGCTGGGCCAAAGTCACTATCAATAGCAACATTAATCTTATTGTAACAAAGCCACTCCTGTACAGCCTTAACCGTTTCACTGTGAACTCCTATTTTAACCACTTCACACCTCCTCACTTTTTGTAGAGATTACTATAAAAACCAGGATTAAGAGACCCTACCTCTCCCTCATCCTCAGATTTATCCCCAAACAACTTAACTATACCCTGCATTGAGATCATACCATGTTCAAGTATAAAATTAAAATAAGCCATACTCATAGCCTGAGCATCAAACTTTTCTATAGTTACATTGAGGTAAATGTACAAGTGAACAAATAAGAAAGGTATATCCCTATGAGTAAACAACTCCACTGCACTGGTACTGCCATCCTGGGCACTTGAAGCTACTATAATAGAGTAAGTATTCAAAGGGTAACTCCAAAGAAGTCCCTCAATACCCGATTCAACTAAAGCCTGTTTTATACTGGCTACTGATTTAATCTTGTCCCGATTTTTAACCTTCAGATTGATGATAGAGTACAACAGAAGCCTACCACTGTCATAAGTGCACCAGACACTGGACTCTGTCTCCTCTTCCAAACCAAAAATAGGATCAAGGGATGACCATAGAGAGGGTAAGACAGAAGCCATACCCTCTCTAGCATCCAAGATAATCTTAGCACTATCTCTGAGAATCTGATTCACACTATTCTCATGGGTTTCAAATTAGGTTCTCCTATCCTTTATCTACATCAATATTATCCTACTGTCTGTCATTGCCCTACATTTTGCTATACTCTTTTTTATGTCTGGTATGTAACCTGGACATTTACCCCCTACATAACGTGTAAGAATCTCATCTAGATTGTGAGATTTCTTCTTAGCCATATAAAAAACTTCACAACCCATTGAGTAATTATTATCCAAATACCAAATCTCATGAGGCATTAACCTTCTCTTCTTAACCAACTCCTTATGCACCCTAATAAGAATTTGTGATGCTCCTTTTGCACCTTTTGTACTCTCTGCCATAGAGTTAAAGCTTGACTCTTTATTAATAACACTTACAAAATCATCCCTATCTATCCCCCATAACCCAGTGTTTTTATCAATATACTTTGCATGCACATCTGCAATCTCAGGATCATACCCAGGCTGGAGCATAGTGATAAGACTTGTAGTAGTTGGAACAACCTTCTCAAACTTTACTTGGTAGCCTCTGGATATCGGTGATACCATAATACATATCAACACTATCACCAGAATGATTAAGCACTTCGTCCTCATCATTTTCATAGTAAGGTACTCCTTTTATTAGTTTTTTAACCTCCTTTATTTTTATTTTATTGCTTAAAACTCTAGAGTCTATTTAAGTTATACTATCTCTCCTCAATCCCCTACGAAGCAGCAACTAGTAAAGCCAGGTATAGTGGTAGTATCCATAAAATTCTGCACCATCTGCTTACTGCCCCACTTCATAAAAACTGAGTCAAGAGTTGTTATCTCATACCTATAATTTACCTTCCTCACAGCTATTACTGGCACAGGTCCACTCACATAAACCTGCATCGTACTATGATCATAATCGAAAGTGAAAGTCAGACTGCCCTGAGTATTCAGATTTGTCCAATCATCCAAGTATTTCGTTATACAATACTTCAATGAACCAATCAAGTAGGCTTTTGGATAGATGTAATAATAGGTGTCTGGACCTGTTAAATTCACATGTCTTGAGGGTAACTTGTTTGCATATATCCTGGATCTATAGTTATCAGGGGTAATAATGATTAGATCACCTATCTTTGTCTTAGGGGTATTCAGTATTGAATCGAGTTTAGGAGTAACAGTATTAAGCCACAAATCATCAGAAGTAGCTATATAGTAAGACGAGTAAGGAGCTGAGAGCTTTGTGACATCAACCCCATAGATAGAGAGGATCTCCTCAGGAGTTATCAACTTGGCTGTTTCTGCTGACCCACTAGGACAAATATTCTACTGACCAAATTAAATGTTTCTTTAGTGGGTAGCTCTCCCAAAGCTTTCAGGAGGAGGTTTACCTCAGACTCTCTAAAATCAAAATGAAATATTTCATTTTTGGGTTTCAATACCTGTTGTTCAGTCTGAGGGAGTTCTTCTGGTTTAGCTTCTGGTAGTGGACCTTCCTGTATCTCCAACTCTGGAGCAATCCCATCCTTCAATTCAGTATTTTTATCAATAGTATCTTCTGGCTTATGTTCCATACCTAAATCTCCTTGATAGACTCTTTGAAAGCAATCTTAGACCTACAGTAGCTATAATGCTGGCAATTCAGTAAGCACTCACGTTCTACCATCTTCACACATATATTGATGCCCTTAGAACCAAAATACAAAGTGTCAAACATGTTAAGCACATTAAACAAAGCCTTTCTTACATCAGCAGCATCAGGATACATATCAATCTTTGGGAGGGGAGAGTTAGAGGAATCAAACTCAACCTCCTTACGATCCTCCTTCTGGTTCTCAGGAGTCTCCTTACCTTCAAGCTTGTCCTTAATCAAAGCAGCAGCTTGAGCAGAGATGTATTGGATAGGATGAATCTTCTTATTGGAGATATCAATTGGCTTGGACTCTAGAGAGACTGATCTTGGAGTAGGTTTTTGAATCTCTACATCCTTCCTATTCCTAGAAGAGATACCAGCTAAAGAAGACTTTTTAGCTTTACTCATCAATCCTCCCTGATACATTCTTTCAGAGTCAATAACACACATCTACTCAAATATCAACCTTTACTCTTCTGGGGTCTCCATGGTTTGGGCATCCAGACTACTGGCATACTCATTCAAATCATAAAGAGTCCTGTAATCCTTTACATTTCTATGGATCTTAAACATTAAGATCAAAATGTGATGGAAACAAATGCACACAGGAAGAAGGGGGAGAACAATAATAGGCTTCCCCCAGCAATAACTGGTAATAGTTGCAAAAATACAAGCTATAACCACCAGAATCACAAACTTTACAAGGTTAGAGATAAGAATCTTCTTAGCCCTGGCAAAGAAAAATGAGATCTCTGTCTGCTTCATAGTTAAAAAGTGGGGTCATACAGCCCCCTCCTTTATACATATTTGGCATATCACACCACAGACCGAGAATCCTCGATCATCATGGATCGGGTGAACAAGAGTATCCACCCCATTCCTACTAAAACAGGGCCTCCTACTTTTTCTTAGGAGTAGCCTTCTTAGTAGGCACAGCCTTCTTTGCAACAGGTGCCTTGGCTGTGGTCTTCTTCATCAGAGAAGATGCCAACATCTCCTTAAGGTTTGGAGAAGGTTTGAACTTAACAATTACCTTTGCAGAGATCTTAATTGCCTCCCCTGTACGAGGATTACGTCCGTTTCTTGCAGGTCTGACCCAAGCAGAAAAAGAACCGAACCTGTAGATCTTTACCTTGCCCTTCTTCATACATTCAATAAGAGCCTTCACAACACCATTAACGATGAGTTCTGCATCCTTCGTAGAAACCTTGTCAGCAAACTGTTCAATGATAAGTTTGATAAACTCCTCTTTACTTACCAACATAGCCATCCCCCTCTCCCTTTTAGAAACACAATAAATATTATTATTTGTACATTGAAAGTCAAGAATCAATATCAGTTATCAGAACAACTCTTAATCAAATCTAAGAAAGTTGACTCCAGCTCCAGTACATCCGACTCCACCTCATTCAGGTATATATCCAGTCTCTTCCTACTCTGCTGGAACATCCAGATATGTCCCCTGTCAAAAAAGTCCAGTATAAATACTTCATTTCTGCCTGTCTTCTTTGAACGTGTACCTCTTCCAAGTCTTTGTCTAACCTGCCTCATAGATTTGCCAGAGCCACCAAATATCAAGGCACCTACTGAGGGAAGATCCACACCTTCATCCATAACCTGAGTAGCTATGATAACATTGTGCTTACCCAGCTCAAAGTCAGCAAAGAAGGCTTCCTGATTTACCTTATACTTCTCAAGAAAACCAGAATGATCATAGATCTGAGCCTCAGAACCACCAAAAATGCAGATAGAGCTGATACTAGGATACTTCTTTCTCATCAACTTCATCAAGAGAAGGGCATGAGCCTTCACATTGACAGATACCAGGACACTTAACCCTTGCTTCACAAAGATGTCACAGTACTCAATGATATAATCATTCCTGACATCATTATCCACAATCTCTCTTTTATAAATTACATTGTATCTTGATTTATACTTTTTAAAAGATCCCTTAACAGGCTTCATAAAGATAACTGTATCAGCAATATACCCCTTATCTACCAGGGTCTTCTGAGATATTTTAAGTATAATCCTGCCAATCAAACCATAGATGATTGAGTCTCCCACATCAGCAAGGATATCCTTACGATCCTTGAACGGAGTACCAGACATGCCTATCAAGTATTCGGACTCGGAGATGTAAGCCACCCTCAGGAAGCTATCAGATTTGGCGTGGTGAACCTCATCCATCACAATCAAGTCAGCATTCCTTACCAGGTCTATTACCCTCTGATTGCCTTCTTTAAGACCTTGAGCCAGGGTATTGATAACAGCAAACACAATTGGTTTATCAAAGTCCTTCTCCTGACCGTAGACACACCCAACCTCAGACCTACTGAACCCTCTAAGTAAAGCACGTTCCTTGAACTGCTTCACAATAGGAACTGAAGGTGTAATGATCAAGGTCTTCTTAATAAGCTTTTGGTCTAAGAGGACTCTTGTAATACCCAGGGCCACCTCTGACTTTCCCGACCCTGTCGGCATCTCGATAATACCAAATTTGAGATTTACAGCTTTTCGTATAGCTATTACTTGATAGTCACGAAGAGTAACCTTGTCCAATATATCATCCTGGACAGTTAAGTTCTGGATAACATCCTTCCTGTCATCCCCTACTATCTCAAAGCTCCTGAACTCGTCTCTGATAAGATCCACAAGACCTGCAAAGGTGTAATGATCTCCTGACTCCTTATCCTCAAACAAGAGGGTCTCAGAGACATTATTACCCAAGGTCTTGGCATACTTGTCCTCCCAAAGTAATAATTTCTGTAATTTATTAAACTCAGCTACCGTATAATCCAAAAACCAAATATGTTTACCTTGTATCTCAACTTTCATATAATCTTACCAAGCACTCCCTATCACACCACACTCACAGGAGCACCAGCATCAGCAATAAGAAGGTTCATCCTATCCAATACATCTTTAGAAGAATGACCGTCCCAGACATGCTCAACATCATAGATAGCTACATTCTGAATAGCAGGTAAAAAAACATCCTTGATATGGTAACTAATTTGTCCGTACTTGGTTTCCAAATACAAGATGAACCACCCAGGAGAAAAGATATCTAATTTATAAAATACCTGGCCCTTCATCTGTAAGCAAAGCATAACAAAGAGAGAGCACCTATGATCATAAAGCTCATCGATGGTGTGGTACCCATCAGATACATCTTTAAGGGAATTAACCTTAAACACAACCTTCTGATCATTGATCAACTTCAAGGTTATATCATCCATCACATACTCCTAAAATTTTAAGTTCTTTACCTGCTCCTCAAGTCTTAACCAAAGATCTCCATATACTAATTTTAAAGCCTCTAGCAACATCTGTAATAGTTCACACTCTTTTTCTAAGACAGAGTAACTCACACTATTCGATCCTGCTCTTCCAAAAGCTCCCTGCCAAGCAACGTGGCTAAGGCAAACTCTTCCTCAGTGATCTTGGTCTTTCTCTCACCATACAACTGAATTTCAAATTCCCACAGCTTACCAAGAAGCTTAACCTTCAGTAAAGGTGATATTGATGCAAAGAGGTTATAACAAAGGTAGTTCATATAAGTCTTCAGCTCAGGACACTTAACTTCCAGAATCTCCTTAAGCTGCTCAGTGTTCTGAAACTTGTACTCATTGTCTCCAAACTCAATATACTTCCAGCCACCTTTGACCACAATATATTTGTGCATTACCAGGAACCTTGCCAAAGTCTCTACCTTATCCAGACCACTCTCCCCATTTATGACCATTCTGCATGTCTGATAAGGGAGTGTGAGCTTGTTTTTCTTAGTATACAACTCTACCTCAATACCCTTGGTGATCTTATTGCCATTCGGAAGGATCACTTCAATAGGAGGTCCTACCCTCTTCATCAAACACCTGATAGAGGCATGGAATTTGATACCTCCACCACCTGGGACCTCATCCTTCTCACCATAAGGTGCAAAGTTCTTGTACATCTGATTAACAAAGACCAGAGTACTATTAGTCTGCCCAAGAAGTGTTGACACATCCTTAAGGAGTGATCTGATAAGACGAGCCTTCTCACCCATACCACCTGTGTTTGACTCTCCAGAGGTCTTTTCCTTGTCAGTAAGAACAGCAGCTATAGTATCCCAAGCAATAAAAACATGCAGGTTCTTGTCCTTAGCTTTTTCAAGAGCAGCCTTAATTATCTTGAAGCCCTCTTCAGTAGTCTCCACTTCCTGAACCACAAACCTTGACAGATCACAACCCATGTACTGTGCTCTAACCTTATCCAATGCACTCTCTGATTCCAACCACAGCACAACATAGTTATCGTTGTTCATAGATACCCAGTACTTTATAAAAGCCTTAGCAGCCTCAAGGGTAATAGTAGATTTTCCAGAACTCTCCCACCCAAAGCACTCAATAACCTTCCCAGAAGGAACACCTCCACCAAAAATTATATCAAGTGGGGCACAATCAAACGGATACCAAAATGACACATCTGAACCAAGGACCTCTGTAGCTGTCTTACACCCAAGAGCTTTAGCAAACTCCTGGACAAAAAGGTTACTAGGAATCTTCCTTTTGGCTACCTTACGTTCCTGAGCATCTGTAATCTCTTTAAACTTCTTCTTTGGCGTAGGATCACTCTCCATCTCAGGAACAGGTACAGGGATATCCTTATTCAACTTCTTATTCTTATCCCTAATAACACCTGCTCTAGTAATATCCTCTTCCTTAATCTCCTCAGGTTGCTGAGGCTCAGGTACAGATTCAGGCTTCTGCTTTTTCTCACCAGACTTCAGGATATCCTCTTCACTAAGACGAGATCCTGGTTTTACCTTATGCTTATCTTTTACTACCTTAGACTTCAGGATATCCTCTTCACTGATACTAGATGCACTTCTTATCTTAGCTGATAAACTTAGAGACTTAGGTATATGATCTCGTTTTCCCATAGAAACTCCTCATTCATAAAGGGTAGGGTGGTCCTTTCAGACCACCCTCCAAGTTCATACCTAAGCCGATGCGTTCTCACAGTCATACTCAAACGGACAGATCTGGCATTCCCGATCATCACTATGCTCTTTCCCAAAACATTCTTTTGCATGCTTGTTGGATGCCTTCTTGCCACTTCCAGTTGACTGCTTCTCCTCATCCTTCTCAGGCTTACCTTTACCCTTACCCTTATCCTCCTCAGGCTCATCTGCTACTGACCTTCTCCTCCGTCCTGTAGTCTCAGGCTGCTCAGGCTGCTTATCCCCATCAGGCTGATCATCTGATACTGACCTTCTCCTCCGTCCTGTAGTCTCAGGCTGCTTATCCTCATCAGGCTTCTGCTTCTTACCAGTATCATGGTAGTCCTCTTCCTTGTCCTTACCCCTACCACGTTTGGCATCTGCAACTTCCCTGACAGGTTTGTCCTTATCCCCTGCCTTATCTCCCAGCTTGAGAAGACGGTCCTCAATAATATCCCTCAACTGATTAGCCAAATCAACAGCAATGTTGTAATAGTTGTCATCACCTTCCTTCCAGATCTTCTTCATATCATACATGGCATCAAGGATCTCATCAATCTCAGCAGGATCATCACTGATTGCCCTGCTCTTCCTACTGATGATACGATCAAAAGCACCCTTCTTTTTCTTCCTACGAAAGGTAACATCAGCACCATCCTCAACATCTGTAATATCCCCCACATCAATGTTTACAAGCTGCTGCAACAACCACTCATAAGAATATTCCGATGCCTGTAGGAGATAAGGAAGCTTAGGGTCACAATCTTTGTGGTCCAATACCAGGACATTAAAATAAGAACTGGTTCCAAAATAGTCATGAAGATCCACCCTGTCCTGATATTCTTCAAGCACATCACATATGGGGCATTGCATCCCCCATGTTCGGAAACACGTTATGTTGCCCTTCAAGCCTTCATGGTTAGGCAGGTTATAATGTTTATGAACAACATAACCAGGGACAGGCTCTCCCTCAATAGGGGGAAGGAACCTCACTTTGAGATCCCCTACCTCAGGCAATCTCATCCATCTGGTATCCCCTAATCCTCCAGAATTGATCTTCTCCTTCTTCTTCTGATCCAGCAGCTTTTGAGCTGCTTTAAAATCAATTCCACTCCGTTTAGGTGTCTGATCTTTCCCCATAATATCTCCTTTCTAAGATTAAATTTCTCCAGCTCTACATCACCATTTGACCATGATTTCTATGAAAATTATATAATCTCAGCATCTTTTTGCTGTTATTGCATCAAGCAGTTCTGTACCCTAAATAGACACTTTCCATTTACCTGTTACTCTTGTATTACCACGGCTTCTTTAAACCAATCAGGAATATCCCTACTGTATCTCTTGTATAATCTTAAGAAGTTACCATCAAGAATATAGCTAATACAGTAGTCATTCACATGTCTACAACTTCGACCCAATGACTGGATAACCTTCATCACACAATCCAATTCAAACCACTCTTTATCAACCGACATACGTTCTTTAACATAAGCATCACCCAGAGATTTAAAAGGTGCTTTCACAATAATCTGAAACCTACTGATATCATCCTCAAAATTGATACCCTCAGAGAAACTAGGACTGATCAGCAGTCTTTTCTTATTCTTGGTGTTCCTAAAATTCTCAATAACAGAGTCCCTGCTATCAGCAGCATAATTAATCAATATCTTGTACCCTAGCTTCCCTGCATGAAGCTCCAGTTCCTTCTTAATCAAAGTAGAGAGCCTGTAAGAAGGCGTAAAGATAACACCAGAGTGATTACTCTTGGCATGAAATCCAAGCAAAGAAATGAGGGTCTCAATCAGATACTCAAACTCAGGCTCCCCCTTCCTCAAATTCATACTATTAAAGTTGGCAATAGGGTTAATAATAACCTGCCTACTCTCAATAGGAATGGCATTTGGCAACTGAATATGTACATACTTCTCTTTCAAACCGATATAGCCCATAAACACACGAGGAAATATGGTAGCCGACATGAACTGCCTCTTACCGGATATTGTTTTCAAGAGAGGCTCCACCACAGTATCCACTTTCAACGGAGTGAGAGAGAACGATATGACCTCATCAGTCTTTTGATAATCAGGAACATATCTGACCTTATCCCTCAAAGCAATCCAGTGCTGAGCTTTGTTACAGAAGTGGGTCTCTTTGTTATACAGTGAACTAATTGTAGCCCTTGTCTTACCCTCATTCATAAAACCAGGTCCCTGTTCCAGAAGATTATACAGATTGGTAGCCAAGGACACCCTGGAGAGGAACAAAGCTTCCATAGTATTTATTGGATCATCAAACCTAAAGGAGGACAGGTTGTGCATAACCTGATCCAGATCAATCTTAACATCTTTTATAGGTATCTTCTCCAGAGACTTAAGAATCTTAGCATAACCAGGAACCTCTGCATTGGATGCAGTGAGCTGATAGTAGCCAGTAATGATATCAGCCAGGGAATGACTCTCATCATAAATACACAGATCAGTCTTTCTTAACCACCCTGCTTGAGTATCAATAAGAGACAAAACCATGTGGTAATTGATGATCAGCAAAGGAACATAAGGTATCTTCATCCTTCTCTTCCAATAGTCACAAAATAGCTGATCCTTACACTTGATACCATGCTGGCAAGGAGCATCCTCTACACTGGTTCTGTTATCAGCGAAGCAGAGATAGTTGGACTTACCCTTGATAACCATGATGTCATCCTTGTCATCAAGAAAATCAGAGTACTGATCCTGCAAGATTTTCTGGTTACAAAGGATAGTGGTCTTATGACCTGAATTAGCCTTTAACAAAGTCTCATGCATCAGGTATGCAATCCCCGATTTTCCACATCCTGTGGGACCATTGAGTATGAGATTGTTAACCTCTTCAAGGTTCAAAAGGATCTTATTGGATGCACGTACCTGTGACTTACGATATTCAAATACAGACATTATTTAACCTAACGAGATTGAATTTGATCCTCATTATAAACACAAACAACTCCCAACAAAAAGCAACATTGAATTAAGATACAATCCTAAGCTTTTCAAAAAGGGTTGTCAACACCTTTACTTTTAATGACCATGTTACCAGTGTACTTCCAGATTATTAGTTCCATGGAACAGAAACATAATGATATCCACACTTTACACGATAAAAATCTATATACCTCAAAAAACACTTAACATAATAACATCATTAAAGTATCTATACTATTAATTAAAAATATCATTAATTATACCCAGAGGTTACAAGCACTTACTTTCAAATAAAAACATACTAGATTCTGTAATTCTTTTAAAAACCATAACTACATATAATAACTACTTATTAACATCAAATTAATAGCATATCACATATTTTAAAAGGTAATAATCTTGAAAATTTGAGGCTCAAAAACTCAAATAGAAATTCCAACTGAGCCCAAAATGATCTCTTCACAAAAATAGTACTCCACAGGGCTGAAAATACCAAACAGGTGTCAAGAACAAAGTAAACACAGATAAGACATTGAAAAGACAACAATAAAAAAATAATCTTGACTATCTTGATAAAAATTCCGTAAAGAAAAGTTCTCCCCCCTAAAACCCCCTTTTCAAAAGAAACGGATAAGTCTTACTTCGTAAGACAAAGGACAAGCTTTACTCCGTAAAGCAAAAAAAAGAAAAGCTTTACTCCGTAAAGCATGGACCAGAAGCTTAGGGTAGGCTGCAAGAAAGATGCCAACTTTTTAGAAATAGTTATAATTTATTTTTATTTTCTCCTATTGTTTCTAAATTATTTTTAGTTTATTATCTCTTAATCAATTCGTTCTATTGATTCTGGGGAGTTTGGTAATGAAAATTTTGTTCTATGCTGATCCACATTTTCGTGAGACTTCTTCCTATCCTCCTTTTAACAGGGTCCAAGAAAATGGATTAACAGGAGAGCTTAATAATATCCTCCTTGGTTTTGATTTCATAAGATCCAGAATAGAAGAGTATGAACCTAATCTGGTAATAGATCTTGGAGATACTTACCATAAGGATAATACTGTATCTGTAAGAACTCTTCATGCAGCTTCTCTTGGAATGGGTAGGATCTCCTCAATCTGTAAGATGATGGGTATTGATCATTTGATCCTTGTAGGTAATCATGATATTTATGCTGTTAATGAATCTGATGGTTCTAAGATAACTAGTATCTGTTCTCTTGAAGCTCATGGTATCCTTGTAACCGAAAATATGAACTACTCTCTAGGTAAGAGAGGTAAGGCTGGCTTCAACATCTTCCTGGTACCTTTTACCGATAGTCTTGAAGAAGCTTATCAAGGAATCCTTGAAGGATCTCATTATGATTTGATAGCAGCTCATATCGATTTCCTTGGAGCTGTTCATGATAATAATCATCCAGTAGAGGTGGGTCTTGATTCCAATGTAGCTGTTCCTGTTATCTGTGGTCACATCCATCTTCAGCAAGTTGTAGGATCTGTTATCTATCCTGGGTCCCTCATACAGGGAAGGTTTACAAGAGAGCATCTTGAAGATGCTGGTGGTGTTCTGATCTATGATACAGATAGCAATGAGTATGAGATCATCCAGAATGACCTATCAAAACACTTTATCAAAGTGAAGGATCTTAACAAACTTAAGTTTATGGACCCTGACAGGTGTATCTTAAAAGTCTATTCTGAGCTTCCTGAAGATGATGTACAGGGGATGCTTGAAGGGTTTCAGTACATGTTCATTACCTCCAAGAACAAGGATGAGGCTGCTCAAAACCTCATTAGGAATGAGATAGACAAGCCAGAAAAAATGTTACGTGATTTTATTATAGAGAACAAGCCTGAGTATGTTGAAATATACGATGGTGTCATAAAATAAAGGGGTAAAATATTGTGAGTAAGTATCGTAAGAAACCAATAGTTATTGAGGCTATTCAGTATGTGAAATATGGTGGTTTAGTAAAGGGTATGTGTAATTCCATATCCTGTTATACATCAGGTAACAGTGAGCCTCATGTACATACTATACACAATAACCAGGTAGTTCTCTTGGAAGTAGGAGACTGGATTATACCTGAGCCTGATGGGGAACACTACTATCCCTGCAAACCCGATATTTTTGAAGCTACTTATGAGAAGATAGAGGAAAAGAAAACAAGTGGGTGGTATATGACTAACGATGGTCAGTATGACTACCCTATAACAAAACCAGCAATATGCTTCTCCTATCATCCTGAGATGGGATCTATCAGGGCCACTCTGCTCAAATTTGGAGAAGCTGTCAGGGTGAAAGCTTATTTTGAAAAGACCCATAAGATCTACATGGAATCTGGACTGGAAGATGAAGCCAATGAGCTTATTTATATGGATTTTGAGACTCTTTTGATGTCAATGAGTTGAATAAGTGTATCGAGGTAACAGGGTATGTAGCTCTGCTCTATGAGAGGAGTGTTTATGACAAGTTTTATAAAAGAGAAGGGGCTAATATTTAAACTGGTAAAGAGTGCTAAGAAGTGGTTTCCCGATGAAACAGCCAGATATTATTTCTATCTGGATCTTATCAAGGAGATTGAGTGTGAAGGCTGGGAACTTTGCAGACCTGATGCAGTAGAGATTGATTTTGTATTTAAGGAAGCTTTGAATCATACACACCCTGAATTGAAGTAATTATTGAGGTTATAATGATTGTATTTAAGAGAGTATGGGGTACAAATTTTGGGAGCTTTGCAGAGTTTGACTTTCCCTTTGAATCGGGGAAGCACATGGTATCAGGCATTAATCGGGATACCAACTTCTCTGAGTCCAATGGTGCTGGGAAGAGTCACCTCTTTGAAAGCATATCTTGGTGCTTCTATAAGAGAACTCTCAGAGAGAAAAATATATCAAGAGATGGTAAAGGCAAATGTCTTGTAGGTGTTGAGTTCTCTATAGAGGACGATCTCTACGAGATCATTAGAACCTACGATAAAAAGGACTCCAACAAAGTTAAAGTAAGCTGTAATGGTGAGAACATCTCACCAAGAAACACAGAGAATATCGAAGATGTTATAGATAGGATCATAGGAATCCCTTATGATTTATTTGTCATAGTAGTAACCGTCATTCAAGGCTTGCCTATTAACCTCAGTACCATGACCCCTACCATTCGTAAGGGAGTTCTTGAGGACATGATGGGCCTAAATAGTTGGGATAGTTTTAATAAGCTGTTCCAGAAGGAAAAGCAGTTACTCTTAGCAACACACTCTGAACTTGATAATCAGTACTCTGTAGTTGAAGGCAAAATGATTGCCAAAAATTCAGAGGTGGAGACCCTTAGGACAGCCACTGGAAAGGCCAACAACAACTTCAAGGATGAGCTTCGTGAGATAAAGAAACAGCTCAGTGAGGCAAGGTCTAATCTCAATTACCTTGAGAGTAAGAGGGAAATGTGCAGTACAGAAGAGCCTGTTACTCTACGTGAGAGCCTGGACACTATTAAATCATCCTGCTCTATCATTGAGGAGCAGATGAAGACCTTGATTGATCTTATTGAAGACGGTATCTGTCCTACCTGTGGTCAAAACTATCCTGTCTCCATGGTAGCCGATGCCAGGATGAAGCTGGAAGCTTATGATGACAAGCTTCCTAAGATGAAGTCCAAGGTAAGAGGCTTAGAATCACTGCTGGATGGCATTAACCTCATGGATAATGATATCTATGCAGCTAAAAGGGAACTGAGGATCTTAAACAATAACTTGGGTGGTATTATTGCCAGAATGGATGATCAAACTGAGGAGACTACTGAATCGATCAGTGACACACAGAAAGAACTGAATGAACTGGTTGCAGAAGTAAATGACCTCAATGCCCAGCTCAAGGACATGGAAGTAAAGTTGAATGGTGTGAGTTATATCCTTTCCCTGCTTCTACCCTCTTCACCTTTCAGAACCAGGGTACTGGAGAAGTATTTGAGCTTCGTAAACACTATCCTTGCAGAGATATCACCAAGTATCCTTGACAGTATGATCATCTCTCTATGTGTAAGCCAGAAAGAGAGTGGTGTGGATATCCAAATAAACGATGGCAAAAGAGGCTATAAGTCACTCTCTGGTGGAGAGAAGAGAAGGGCCGATATAATCATCATCCTGAGTCTTCAGAGGTTCCTACTGGAGTGTGCTGGTGTAAGCACAAACCTCCTTGTCTTCGATGAGATCTTTGACAGCCTGGACAACACAGGGATACAGATGATCCTGAACTGCATTGACATGATCTTTGATGAGAACCTGTGCATTTATATCATCACCCATAAGAATGACTTTAAAACCAGCTTTGAATCCATTATTGAGGTGGAAAAAGTTAACGAGATATCAAGTGTAGTTCAACAATAACTGGGGGAGTACTGTGAAAAGAAGATATTATTCTGAGGTCACACCTGTAAAACATAAAACGTATACTATAGCCCTAACAGAGATATTGAGGGTTAACAGCCTCATCTTTAAAAAATGGAGATGGAACACTTGGAGTAGACCATTTATTTATTGGGATTTGTGTGCTGGTTATGGAAGAGAGGAAGATGGCAAATACGGAAGTCCTCTTATCTTTTTAGATACTGTACATCATCACCCTAACTTTCAGGCTCAGTACCTCAAAGAGATGAAGTTTGTATGTAGGTTTATTGATAAAGACAGAGAGGTCTGTGAGGAACTAAAAAAGAACCTGGATCAGTACTTTTCAGAGCACCTGGAGTTTAGTAGGGATCAGTTTGATATTAAGATCATTCATGGGAACTATATAGACTTTGTAACAAACTATGTACAAGAGGAGAGTAAGAAAAACCAGAGGTACCTGCCTACTCAACGTGGTCTTGTCTATATAGACCCTAATGGAATGATTAAGATGGTCTATGGTAAAGATAATGAAGACGATGAAAATGAGATTGCAGATTTCAGACCTGCTGCCCTTCCAGAATTGTTTAAAATTAAGAGGTTTAAAAAGGTAGACCTACTTATGAATTTACCTGTAAACACCATAAAGAGGTGCAGGGGGGTTTCAAAAGGAGGTAAACTTTCAGGGTCTAAGTTTGATTATAAGAACTACCACCTGGGTAAGAACATATTAAATAAGCTCCATAAGGACTACATGTGTAACAGGTTTACTTATGGTATTCACCAATGGGTTATGTTCATCTGTACCAATATGCCAAACATGGATGAGTTTGAGAATGCAGGGTTTTACTCCCAGAAAACAGAGAAGGGGAAAGCAATATACCTCTTATCAGAATATACAAAAGAGCAGATAAGAAAGATGGATTTAGATGATTTTATTTCAAAGCAAGAGCTTGATGACTATAAAGAAATGCTTGATGAACACCTGAAAAATATGGAGATGGAGGACAATGAGGAAGAGGACATAGAGATGGGGATGGGCACAATGGAAGAGATATGATGGCTTCAAAGTCAACAAGTGTATTCAATGAAAGTAATGAGGGTAAGGAAGGAGCCAAGATTGAGTGGGCACGGTGGTCTTGGAATCCTGTCACAGGGTGTAACCATGGCTGTACCTATTGCTATGCTCGTGACATAGCTGCCAGATTCTACCCCCAAGGGTTCAAACCTACCTTCCATGCTAATAGGCTGAATGCACCTGTTAACAGCAAGCCACCCAAGAAGATAAACAGTCTCAGTGATAAGAACGTATTTGTATGTTCTATGGGTGATCTGTTTGGTAAGTGGGTCCCTAAAAAATGGATCGATAGGGTTTTAGGTATATGTGCCAAATCCCCACAATGGAATTATTTGCTACTTACAAAAAACCCAGAAAGATATCTTGAATTCGTCTTCCCTGAGAATGTATGGGTAGGAGCCACTATTGATGTAAAAGACAGACTGGATTCTACCAGACAAATCTTCATGAAGATTAAAGCTCCTGTCAAATTTGTTTCCTTTGAGCCTCTAGAAGAAGACATGGGAGTACCTAACCTGTCTATGTTTGATTGGGTTATCATTGGAGGAAGAAGCAGATCTACCAAGATGCCAGCAGGACAACCAGAATGGATCTGGGTAGAGAATTTGCTCATTGCAGCACGTAAGTCCAATTGCAAAGTGTATTTTAAACCAAATTTGTTATCAAGACCAAAAGAGTATCCAAAGGAGGATATATGAATAATGAAAGCTATGATTTCAAACTCGGAGATGTTGTACAGGATGTCATAACGGAGTTTAAAGGAGTGATAGTGGTACACTTACGCTACCTTTACAATCAGGATAGGTATGGAGTGAGGAGCAGAGAGCTTCATGAAGGGAGACCTATTGAGCCTGTCTTCTTCGATGGTACCTCTCTCAAGTTCATAGAGGCTACAGACCTTGAGGCTCCTGAATTCCCTGAGATAGATATTCAGCTCAGTGATGAGGTCAAGGACAAAGTAGGTGCATTCAAAGGCTCTGTAATAGGCCATGGGTTCTGGATCAACGGATGTGTAAGGATAGGCATTCAGAGTAAAGAACTCAATAAAGAAGGGCATCCTGTTGAAGAGCAGTGGTTCCCAATGAATCAGGTGGCTCTGGTCAAAAGAGGTAAGGAAGGGAAGATCCAGGAGGAAAAGAAAAAGGTAAAGAACCCTGGTGGACCTATGAAGAATCCTACCAGTATGAGAAACCCTAAGTACTAAGAGATAGCTTATGTATGTTTGTCTAACTGCTTCTAGGAATAGTGGCGTTAAGAAGGGTGGCAAAATTGTGCCTGAACTATCCCCTATTCTAGTGCCTGTGGATTCAAATATTGTGTTCTTTATGGACGGTACTAGGACTAAAATGAGATACCCAAACGGAGACATAGAAGTACTTGAGGAGAACCTTAGGGAGGTTGCCAAGCTTATCTCCAATAATGGTGGTGGGATACTGATATCTAACCAGGACAATATTAAGAGATTTTTCCCAGACCCGATAGAGGAAGGTATTTAATGGCTAAGAGAACCATCAATCTTGACACAAAGGACATAGAGCTAATCATAGAGGCTCTTGAAACCAGTAAGACTACTAACTGGCAAACTAGGTACGAAAACGTACTCCGAAAGATGAAGAACAATCTCAAGACCATCAAGATATCCAGCAGGAAGGGTAAGGGTAGGGGTCTTCAGAAGTACATCTGTCAGCAAATCAGTGAGATGCTGGACATACCTTATGATCAGGAAGACGATGATTGTCTTATTCACAACAGGGAAATGGGACAGTCTGGTGTGGATGTAGTCCTAAGAGGCAAAGCTCAGAAGCTGTTCCCCTTCAACATAGAGACTAAGGCTACTGAAAGTCTTGATTTCGTAGGGGCTATCCATCAGGCTGAGGCTAATATGATAGAATCTTATGACTGGATGGTCATACACAAACGTAAGATTCTAGGTGAGCCTATCGTCATGATAACCTGGAGTGCCTTTAAAAAGATTTTCCTTAAAGGATTAAAGAAGCTATGACAAAACGAGGTCTGTGACTTAAAAAAATTCTTGCTTCCTGATCTTGATGAGCTTATATTATAACACTGTCTAATGATTTGTAGCCTTGGGGGTTTTAGTGTCACAAAATGTCAATGCAGTAGTAGATTATATCTTCAGCACTGAAACAACTACTACTGTAATTGGTCAAAGATTAAAACAAGCTGCTTTAGTAAAAACCAAGCCCAAAGACATCTGTGAGAAACAAAAAGAAGACGAGTACCAAACTGTAATCAAGGACATATGTGGCTATGATCTTGAAGGATGCATGTGCTGGGTAGACTACAGATCTTGGATGACTATGTCTAAGAGGCTTCAAAGTAGTATTGAGGCACACCTGAAACCAAAACCTTGGAGAGGGATAGTCTTCCATTATGATCAATGGAGAGAACACGAAAGAAGTATTCTCATTAACATGTGCCAAGACATAGTTCTTGTGTTGGCTCAGGACCAAAAGAAATATCGTATTCATACTATCCCACTATACAAAAGTTACCTGGATTGGATGTCACCTGTCAGATTCAAAGAGCTTACCCAAAGAATAACCAAAACTGCTATTAAAACCTACGGAAGATCCTGCAACACAATCTACATATTAGACAAAGATGATCATGTAGAAGAGTTCTCCATAAATTAGGCATCATATTATTAATGATGTAATTATAACTGGGGGGTTATAATGGTTCACGATTTAATGAGAAATGCCGTTCCAGCACATGCAACCAACAAAAACAGATTTAAAACAGATTGTCCGTTCTGCAACAAGGAAGAACATTTCTATTTTGATATCAAGACAAGGATGGGGATCTGCTTTGTCTGCATGGATAAGCACATCAAGCTTGGTTCTGAGTTCATATTATCCTCTGAAGAGGTAACTTCAAATAAGAGCCTTGATGAACTAAGAACTGCACTTCACAAAGTATTTGATAGACCTCTTATTCAGACAACAGGAGTAGATATTGATAAGTTTTCAGAACCTATTAATCCCAAAAGACACCCCAGATCAACCAACTACCTTCTCAATGATCGTGGTCTTACTATGGAAGACATCCAAAAGTATGACATACGTTCAGGTAAGTCCTACAAAGAAGATGATAGGTTGATAAATAAGTGGACTGGTAGAGTTATATTCCCTTTCTATGAGGATGGAATATGTGTCTATGCTATTGGAAGAACCTACATGGGTGATGACCGTAAGTACATCAATGTAGACGTACCCAAAAGTAACATCGTATATGGAGTTGATAAGATCAAAAATAGAGAGTGCATTATCTGTGAAGGCTTCCTATCAGCAGTAAGTGCTGAAAAAACCACAGGTGTAAGTGCCGTATGCCTCCTTGGTAAAACCATATCACCTCTCCAATTATACAAGATAAGGACAAGAGCTGATAGGGTTTGGATGTCTCTTGATGGTGGTGTACCTGAAGGTCAAGTCAAAGCAGTTTCAAGATCTCTTATGAAAGCTGGATTTGCTGAGGTGTGGAGAGTAGACCTACCTGGTGAGGATGATCCAGATGATCTTGGAGATGAGTACATGAAGTATTTTGATAAAGCATCAAGAGTTAAGTACCTATAAAATTTTATTGGAGAATCTCCAAATGAAATCTATTGTTTGTATAGTAGATGGTAACTACTTTGTAAATTATGCCTCTCATGCAGCAGTGGCTGATCTCCAAGGTCCTCATGGAGAGCCCACTGGTGCCCTTCATGTATTCCTTAATACCCTCTGGGGGATAAACCAAAAGATCCAAGGAAGTATGATTGTTGTATTTGATGGGGGCCATGCAGCCTTTAGGAACAAGCTCTACCCTGATTACAAAAATAGGGACAAGGGTAAGGGTAAGGGCAAGGATGCCACTGGCATTATGATGACTGAAGAAGAGCTTGATAAGAAAGAGATGATAGAAAATATGAAAGGTTTTGCTTTTAAAACACTGGATGTACTCTTACCTGCTATGGGAATACCATCCCTTCGGATACCTAATGAAGAAGCTGATGATATCATTTATGTGCTTACCAAGTTACTTACCAAAGAATCCAGTGTTTATTGCGTTACCAGTGATGAAGATTTTGTACAAATGGTAAAGCTTGGAGCCTCTGTATACCTCTACAGACAAGATGAACACCTCACTGCCAACAACTTCAAGAGTAAGTATAAGTTTGGATTAGATGGGTTCACTTTGTACAAAGCTATGAAAGGAGACACCTCTGATAACATAGGAGGTGTACCTGGCATAGGTAAGGTGAATGCTACAAAGATAATAAACAGTCTCAGTGAACCCACACTATCTGCTCTCTTCGATTTCTGTAGTGGCAGTGATGACAAAAAGCATCAGGCTGTAATACAGCACTTCAAGGTTATCAAACGTAATATAAGGCTAATGGATCTTGAATATATTGAGGTAGACGAGGATGAAGTCATACAACTTTTTGAGGAAGCAAAAGATGAGGCTGTACTTGATTTCCCTTACGTAAAGAAAATATTTTATGAGCTTGGACTTCAAACAGCAGGGTCTAAGTGGTTGACTAATTTATTGAGTAAAAAATAATTGATATATTGAGGCACTATGCCATTATACTCCCATGAGTTTCAACGTGAAGTATTATATACGTTAGCCAACAATGTAGTATTTGCCACTAACTATGGCTGCTTATTACAAGAGGACAGCTTTGACTTAGCCCCTATGAAAGCTATATTTAGCCTCATCAATCAACATATGATGCTGTATGAGGTTGAGCTTGAACGCAAGGATCTTCTTATCCTTATAGAGGATTTTGTTAGTAATAAGGGTTGGGGATCTGAGTCTCTTAAAATATTTAGAGATGAAGTGAGAGATATTTACCTGTCCAAGCCTAAAAATGAGCCCTTTATAGTCAACAAAGTTGTTCAGTTTGTAAGGAAGCAAGCTCTTAAGAAAGCCATTGAGGACTCCATAACCATCCTCGAAAGAAGTGATGACTATGAGCCTGTTTTAAAAATGATAGATAAGGCTATCTCAATTGGCTCAGGGGCACAAGAGACCAAAACCCTTCAGGATCTGATCAATCTCCCTGAAAAATACCGTGATAAGTATGATCCTGCAAAGCTTATCAAGACAGGATTTGGAAGATATGATCAGGCATTGATGGGAGGTATGGCTCCTGGGGAACTTCATATGTTTATGGGACCTCCAGGATCTGGTAAGTCCACATTTGGTTGCAACATAGGAGCTTATAATATAGCTATAGGTAAAATAGTATTTCATGCTACCTTAGAAATCAAAGATATAGATGTGCTCAAGCATTATGCACTCAGGGTCACAGGGCTTACTCATGCATCCTTCTTGACCGTGGATAATGAGACATGGAAAAAGAAGATGGAGAAGTTCAAGAAGTTTGAAAATAATTTATTTGTAAACTATTGGCCTGAAAAAACAGCAAATGCTATGACCATAAGAGCCTGGGTAGCCCAACACAGATCTACCCTTGGAGTAAGTCCTGATCTTATCATACTTGACTACGATGATTGCCTTCTTCCTGTTGGTGGAACCACCAATGATATGTATGAAGATGCAGGTAACATTTATGGGGAGCTGATTCAAGTAGCAGACTACTTTAAATGCCCTATAGTGACCTTTGCACAGCCTAGAAGGGATGCATGGGATCTTCCAGAGGGTGAAGTAATCCAATCTCACCATTTGGCTCACAGTGCAAAGAAAGCCCATAAAGCATACTCGGTAACAAGTATTAACTTTAAAAAGGGAGCAAAAAAAGGTAAGCTATTTATAGACAAGTGCAGAAGAGGGGAAGATGGTGTATACATAACCATGGAACGTGATCTGGCTCGTTCATACTTTGGTGAAAAGGATAGTAGTACCTACTTAGATGATTAAAAAGAGTGAACTCAGAAACGAACTTTACTACTTTGGTACAGGCCACAATACCTTTATAGGTAAGTGGAACACTGCTACAAACTCTTTTAACTTCATAGATGAGGATGGAACAGTCAAAAGTCTTCCTCACTACGATGATAATCCAGAGATAGGGTTTGGGCCTAGATGTGAAGTAGTTAGTATGTATATCATGAGTAAAAATATGCTCACACTTGTTAATAAATGTTCAAAGCATGGTTGGGACAACAGGGAAGCAGTACCTATACCTCTTGATATTTATGAGAAACTATCAATATTCATTAATGTATTTGTACATAATCTCCCTATGTTGGGAGCAGAGATAGATGGCAGTATTACTCTTGAATGGATTAAGCATAATGAGTATCTGACTGTAAACATTAATGGATCTGATATATATAGGTACAAATCAAACATTGATAACAAGGACTACGAAGGGATTTTCATTAAAAATGATATACCAGACATCATCTTTGAGCTTGTACAAAAGCTAGGATAGTATTGTTTTGAAAAATCTGATATTAAGAGGTAAAGACAGGAGGTTTTTGTATGGAACTTAAGGTAGATCAGTTTTTAATATCATCAGATAAACTTCAGTATATTCTTTATGAATTTAAGAAACCAGAGGGACCTCTTGCTAAAAGTGAAGAGTCAAAGGTACTCCTTGGATACTATACCTCCATAGAACCGATTTTTCATAAGATGCTTGAGAGGGGTATCAAGGAGAGTGAAGCAACAACCTTGGAAGAGGTAATAGATCTGCTTAGAGGGCAGAGGCTGTTTGTAAGGAAAGCATCCAATGCTATCATAGAGGCTATCCACAATATGCCTAGAACAGAACTCCCTCATTCAAATCCTAAACTCCTGGACTTGAATGAACTGATCGATGAACCTGTGGACATAGAGCCTGATGGTACAAAGCCTGATGTTGTAGCTGAACAACCTCAACCAAAAGTAAAGAGGAAGAAGAGGACAACAACTGATCAACCACCTCAATCAAAAGTAAAGAGGAAGGAATTATCAGGACTCTCTGCAAAGCTGAAAGCCAGTAAAAAGAAGTAGAATATGAGTAGACATGCTAATATGATTCCTTTTGAGGCTAAGTATATCCACCAGACAGAAGGTGCTGTCCTTGTTAATATAGATGGTGCCCAAGTCTGGCTACCTAAAATAGCAATAGAGTATGATGAGGATGAACTAGAAAATGCTGGAAAGGGCAATATCATCAGCATTAGTATTCCTGAAAAACTAGCTATTGATAAGGAACTTATCTAAATCAGTGCTTGACAAAAGAATAGAATGTAATTACTAATTACTAACAAAGATAGTGTGTTGGTCACATTAGACCATATGGACACATCAAGAACCTCAGAATCCCCCAGTTCTGGGGTTTTTGTTTAACTTCCTTCTTTACTGTCCTTTCTGATCATGATATGCTATGAACAATTAATAGTTGGTTTATTTTTGTTAAGTAACAGATGGGGGTTTTATGGTAGCATCCGATGCAGCTCTTCTTGAGGAGTACAAAAAACTTGGTACACCTAAACAGATCAGGTATGCCCTTAAGTTTAAAGCAGAACCCAACATACCTCTGTTGGAGGAGTTCAATTTCTACTTGAAAAATCAGGAAGCTTTTATACCTGTCTATAATGGTCGTGTCATTGTCATCAAGGGTAAGAAAGTAATAGGTGCCTATGATGATGACCTTGAAGCCATAAACAAAACAATTAGAATCCACCCATTAGGGACGTTCCTTGTTCAAAGAGTATCCCCTGGAAAGGCTGATTTTACTGTTACATTATCAAGGTGTACTCTATGAAAGAACTGTATCTTGATAAAGTGGAAACACAGGGTAATAAATTAAAACTAATTTTAATGGAGATCAACTCTGGTGGGGAAAATTTCATACTGATCATAAAGAAAAGGGACCTCTTACGAGAGATAAGAGCATCTAATATTAATTTAACCAAACTTATTGATAAACTGGAATCACTGTGAGACAATATTGTTATTATCATAATGACTCTGATGGTAAATGTGCAGCAGCCATAGTAAAACAGGAGTACCCTGGTATTCAGTTCATCCCTGTTAACAATTCCAATATTTCAGATCCAAATTTTTCAAAGATAGAGAGTGATGATCATGTTATCCTTGTAGACCTGTCTATACCTCTTGGAGTTTACAATAAGCTCAGAAGTATAACGAAGACTGTGACCTGGATTGATCATCATAAGACCACAATAGACATAGTAGATCAAATAGACAAAGAAGAACTTGATTATGTCTTTAAGTCTGGTGAGGGTGGAGCTTGTCTTCTGGTATGGAATTACTACAGAGCAGGTATGAAACCTCCTTATGTGATTAATCTGGTCAGCAATTATGATGAGTGGAAGTACAAGTATGGAGACAAAACCATGCTGTTCCATATAGGGTCCTCAATGTTTGATCTGAACCCAGAATCATCTATCTGGGAAGTACTACTCGACCCCTCTACCAAATCAAAACGTGATTCAAAAATGTTTGTAGACAATATCTGTACAATGGGTCACATTATCCTTAAATACCAAGAGAGCAGGGTATACGATCTCCTCTTTAACTGCTCTTTCCATGTTACTCTAGGGGGTCATAAATTCCTGGCTATCAATACAGACACCAGCAACACTGCCCTGAGAAAACTTGATTTTAAAAAGTTCAAGATAGAAGCTGATGGTCTCCTCCTATTTAATAGGCAAAAAGTTAAGTGGATAGTGTCCTTATACACGAATAATGAACACATAGATGTATCGATCATTGCCAAAGAGTATGGTGGTTGTGGTCACAAATCAGCAGCTGGCTTTGCTACAAAGAAGCTGCCATTCTAGGAGGTATTATGGAAGAGAAGGAAAAGTTACTCCAAGCACTCAATGCCATTCTCAATGCAGTACCAATCAACAAATATATTCTCACCAGCTTCCTGGAGGGGGATAGTGAGAAGGTACAGAGTATGGAAACTAACAATAACATGATCAATATAGTCTTCAGTGAGGAGTTCGGATACTGGGGTGTCAATCCCATTGGCATCATCAACACCATAATGAACATCCTTATAGGTGACTCTCTTGTATTTATCAGCTCTGAGGATGGTATTTTGAGGGAGGTAACCTTTAAATCAAAACTGGAAAAAAGAGACCTCAAATGATAAAAGAAGAGGGGAAAGATGTCTACTTACTAGGTGATACAGATACCGTTCTTACCCCTGTTGAGATAATAAACGATGATGGTCTCTTGGATTACAAGGCTATAGTTTTCAGCAATAATGAAATGATGTATAAGAAGGGTGAGACAGCCATTATAGACAGTTATGACCTTGTTGTAGGATTCAAAACAGAGAGGTCCGTAGATCTTCTCATTGAAAAACTTTTAGCACTCAAGGATAAAAATGATAAATAGGGAAGAGGAACAGAAGGCTTTACGGACTAAGGTATTATCTCACGTAAAATACGCTGAGAAGTCTTTAGCCTTATTGGAGACCTTGAGTGCTGCCTATAGTCAAGTACCCTCTGATGTTAAGGATGCTTTCTCAAAAATCCAATCCTTCTTCATAGAAAGGGAACTGAATGCTCACAGAAACCTGTTACTGATCCTGGCTACAGTAGGTGATGACGAAGACCAGGAAGCTACCAAGATGGCTTTCAAACGGTTTCTCTCTGTAGACATGTCTATCATGCACTTCTGGAGCCATAATGGAGAGATACCTGGAACATGGTTAGACAAAGATGAGAGTAGGCTAAGGGAGCTTTTCAAAGAGGTAGAAAGGGATCTTAACGGCAAACGAAGATATATCAAGAGGGATAACCCTAAACCAAGAACTAGAAAGAAATGAGGAGGTTGCAATGTCGGCTCCATATGAGGAAATTAGAAATGGGCTAATTACTTTTATTGGTGAAGCTCTGGATGAGGAACAGGATAACCTGGTAAAAGCTGTAGGAATGATGAGTGAGAAGGGCCTGAAGTTAACATTGGGAGCTACTATACTCCCCACAGACGATCTCACAGTCAATGAAATCCAGGTTAAGCTTTCATTTGTACCAGAAAAGGTACAGGTTAAAACAGAAGGGTTCACTGAGAGGCTCAAGAAAGCAGTAAACGCAGTACATGCTTTGAAAAAGGTCAAAGGATAGCAACTACCATATTGTGATTAAGTTGTAATTGTTTCAAAAGGGTAAGGGCAATATGGAAAATAATTGCGGTGCATGTGGCCTACATAGGCTTTGTAATAAACCCAGGATAAGAGCTAGGGGTAATATTGATCATCCTAAGCTGATTATCATCGGTGAGGCTCCTGGCAAAATTGAAGACTTAGAAGGTGAGGTCTTCATTGGGAGATCGGGACAGCTCTTATCAGAAGTTCTTGGGGAAGAGGAGGGTCTTGTATACATAACCAACACAGTGAAGTGTTGTCCTTACCTAGATCCTTTTGATTATGAACGAGGTCCCAGAAAACCGTCTAACCAAGAAATAGAATGGTGCCGACCTTTCTTGTATAAAGAGCTGTCTCTCTTTAATCCTAAAGAGACAGCAATCATGTCCCTTGGTAACAGCCCTCTCACATCCCTCATCGGTAAGCACAAAGGGATTGAAAAAGAGATAGGTAATATACAGTTTGTAACCATAGAGGGCAGAGTATGGAAGCTCTTCCCCAACTACCACCCTTCTTATATTATCAGGGGCAAGATAGGCACAACAACAGATAAGGAGTTTCGTAACGTAGTCAGAGAGGCTCTTAACCATGATAAAGAGGAGCCTGTGGAAGATAGGAAGTGGGTGATAGCTGAACCCTCCTTGGCTATCAAAGAGTCCAAGCTTATTGTGGAAGCTTACAAGGACAAGGCTATTCAGTATGTTTTATATGACTGTGAGACTAGTGGATTCCTTCCATGGAAACACAAGATCATCATGTACTCCTTTTACAATAACTTGGTAAATAAAAAGTCCTTAGCAGTTCCTATTCATATATCTAACATCATGCACCATGAGGATTACCCATATATGAATAAGTTCTATCCTATCAATATCGATCTCTCTGCCAAAAATATTGTAAGGATTAATCATGCTATAGGAGAGATGATAGAGACTGTACCTATTGTGGGCCACAATCTTAAATTCGACATAGATTTTGCTATAGCAATGGGTATCGCAAAGCTAGATAAGATCAGGGTTTACTATGATACTCTGCTGCTTGCCCACATACTGATAGGAAGACAGACCTTTGGTTATCTTGATCTAAAAACACTCTGTACGAAGTGGTTTGGTGTTCCAAATTGGGAGCTTCCAGTAAGTACCTACATAAAGATGTTTCGTAAGATAGAGGATCGTACTTATGCCAACATTCCCACTTCTATTCTTGGTGAGTATGCTGCTCTGGATACTTTTTATAATGATGCCTTATTTACTGCTCTTGATGAGAGGATAACAAATGAGCAAGAGTAAAGTTGTTATCGATATACTTCACAACATACTGCCTGTGTTTATCGAGGCTGAGACTAAGGGTATCTGGTTTGACTTAGACAATTTTGACTACATAAAAAATGCTTATGAGGAGATGGCAAAAGGTGAGTGGGGCACCATGGCTAGTCTCATAGAAGATTGGATACGTCCTCGTATGAAGAGTGCCATCATAGATAATGCAAAAAAGAAGAAGCCACTATCCATGGAAGAGCTAGAAAAGAAAGTCTTTAATCCTGGAAGCACACAGCAAAGAGTGAGCATATTGTTTGATGACTTTTTCAAAATGACATCAGTTAAAGAGGGCAAATCTGCACCCTCTACTGACAAGGATGTTATCGAAGCCTTAATCAGACACAAGGATACAAGTGCTGATGCCAAGGAATTCCTTATTGCACTCTCAGCTTATACTGGACTAAGGAAACTAATATCCTCATATCTTGATAATGCCAGTGATAATCTTGATGGTAACATCTATCATCCAAATTATCAAATAAATGGAACTATAACTGGCAGACATTCTTCAGGATTTCACACCCTCCCCAAAGTTTCAGATATTAAAAGACTCTTTATATCCCGATGGGCAAAAGTAGGAGGTCTATTTGGGTGCTTTGACTTTTCCCAGGTGGAGTTGAGAATAATAGCTTCTCTATCCCATGAAGAGAAGTGGCTGACAGCCTTTAAAAATGGTGTGGATATTCATGCTGCTACGGCTGCTGTTTGCTTTGGGGTAAAGCTTGATAAGGTTACACAAAAACAGAGGAAAGAGGCTAAAACGGTTAATTTCGGATTGATCTATGGCCTCTCCGATAAGAGCCTTGGTGAGCAGCTCAATATCACAACAAAAGCAGCTAAGAAGATCAAGGATGGTCTGTTTTCAGGGTGCACAAGTCTGAGTGAGTACTTCCAGGAGTGCTACAATGAGGTAGATGCTAGTCACACGGTAGAAACTGTGTTTGGCAGAATCATCCCTATCAACATGATAAACTTCAAAGGTGAAGAAGATAAAGAAGCCAATCACAGAAGGGCAGTCAACTATAAAATTCAAAGTCCTGCCTCTGATCTTGTATCAGACTCTATAGGAAGACTCTATAAGGCTATGAAGAGGAAGGGTCTGAAATCTATCATAGTAGGCAGTGTCCATGACAGTATTTTGTTTGATATCTATCCTGGTGAGCTGCCTCTCTTAATTAAAATGGTTAAGCACATCTGTGAGACAGAAAATCTTAGACTGTATCCTTGGATTGAATGTCCTATAGTTGTGGACTTCACTCTGGGAACAAGCTGGGGTGGATGTCTGGACTTCGATGTTGTGTACACTGACACTGGCATAGTTCTGAAATGTAAGGAAGGGTTAAGGAAGGACTTTAGGATGTTGTTCAATGATGCTGAGAAGGCTTACAAGTGGGACCACAAGATCCTCAGTGAAGAAGAGATACCTGAGGACAAACAGCCAAGGGACAAGGTGATAAGGGATCGATATAACTGGAACGTGGAAATTCAAATTTGATGGGGGGTGAAATGAAGACTATTCAGAAGCTCGTAAGGTATGACACTGATATGGCAACTGAGGTTACAAGTTTTGGTCAGGGATATGACCACGTTGTCCTCTGCAGAACAGCCAATAATAACTGGTTCACCTACCAAGAGGGTGCCAACTCCTTTGAATCCCTTACTGAAGTGGAAGCTGCTCTAAAGGTAGAGTCATGGGGGTTACCTGATGTTCTTGAAAGAGTCTTTGGTCACTTGATTAAGGATGCTTAAGCACAAGGAGGTAAGTTTATGATCCTAGTCAATGTAAGATGGTGGGATGGGTATCTGGAATCTTTTGAATGCTCAGAGGTGAGACAAGGTGGTCATATCCTTTGGATGAAGCTGATGAATGGGCAGAACAGGACTATCCCTCTCGTAGGTAACGTCAGATGGTTCTCTACAGATCCTGAAAGCCATGCAGCTATAAAGAGTAGTGAATAGTGCAGTACATCCTGACCGAGGAAGAATGGAATGCTCTGGTTTCAAAGGATGATTATGAAGCTTTGAAACAGGCTCATAAGATCCTCTGGTTGCATTACTGTTCTGTTACTAATCCCTCCTGTGAGGGTAGTGAGATGGGTGATTGTAGGTGTGATTTCTGTCCTATATCATCTTTGTCACTTGCTGGGATGACAAGAGCTGCTAAGGAAGCAGGTATAGAACCCCTAGAACCCCTATCTCACGATCTTGCAAGGCTGGTGTGTCCTAGAAAGCATCAGCATTATTCAAAATAGGAGGTACTATTGTAATGATGAATGCTGCTCTTGATCTACAAGGTACAAAAATCTATAGGGCAGACAGAGATTCAAAAATGTATAGTCAGTTCAAAAAAGGCATGACAGCATATCAGATTGCTGCAAGATGGGGAGTAAAATGGTATATAGTAAAAAGTGCCTTGGAAAGGGAAGCTAAGAGGTTAGGTGTTACATTGGATCTCAAAGAGAGTATTAAAAAGAGGGAGCAATGCGTACTATAATTGCAGGACCTAGAGACTACAATAATTATGAGGATCTGTTACTGGCTATTGAACAAATTACATGGGAGATAACTGAGGTGGTCAGTGGAGGTGCTCGTGGAGTTGACACCATGGGTGAGAGGTGGGCTAAAGAGCACAACATACCCATAAAGAGATTTGATGCTGATTGGAAGGGCTGGGGCAAGAAGGCTGGGATGATACGAAATGCTAGGATGGCTAACTATGTAGGTAAGGAAGGAGCACTCCTTGCCCTTTATGATTATGATAAGAGAAGCCCTGGAACAACCAACATGATTGAAGTAGCCACTGAAAAAGGATTGACTAAATATGTGTTTCCTATTCTAAGATAGTATCCATGAATTTAAAGAACTTAGTTAAAGACCTCCCTGCAAAGAACATTACTACCAATGACTTATCTGATATCGTAAACTTTGTTCTTTGTATTATTGTAGAAACACCTGTTGATGAAACAATAGAGGTAGGTGACTGGGTAATAAATAAGATTGATGAGAAGACCTTCTACCTGTCAGAAAGGTACTCATCATCAGACATGAGCAGGTTCATGCATGACGAGTTTTGCAAAAAGAAGCTGGTTAAAACTATGGAGAGATTATGATAATACTAAAGGCTTTTTTTCTTCGATGGTGTCACTGTTTGGTTCACCTACATAGTGCCTGTACATACTCAGAGGGTAAAAAGATACTGTGGTTCTATATTCCTTTGAAGTACAAGAACATCTCCTGTACTACTTGTGGCAAACTTTTCTACGGAGCACCTCTAACAAATTTGAAGGCTGATGATTAGCTATTAATTTTAAAAATTCAATACCTATCCAGTTCCTCTCTACACCATGAGGCTTGCCAGTCACACCTCTTACCATACCTTCTATGTAAAAACTTCATATCATCAAGGTTTGTTTCACAGATGGAGGTCCAGATGTCATGCCAGACTGCATTATAGTACATGCCACTAGGGGGTTTCCAGGTCATGGCATCAGCCTGAATTATTGTTACTCTTGGATCATTGAAGATAGGAGCCACCAGCTTTATGACATCTTCCGAGATCTCTATCACAGTGACAGATCTCACTGGCATTTGTAAGACAGCTTTCAGGACCACTCCAAGACCAAGACCGTTTATTAACACGTTACCTTTTGCTTTCCAGACAAAGTACATGAAGTCTCGAACCTCAGCAGGGGTGTTACTCATGATCACCTCATTTTTGAACATGAGCCTTTTGTATGTTCCTGGTTCAACAGGTCTTCCTTTGAGAAGAAGATAGATTGAAGGCTTCTCTACCTCAAAAGTCTCTACTCTCCAGTCCCCACTGACACCATCAGGTACATCAACAGTTGTATCTATACCCATTATCTTTTACCATCCTGAAAATCCTTAAGATCCTTACACTTCTGAGCCAACATCATTGTTGTTGCCGATACATCACGGCACTCATCTATAATCTGACTCAAGTTTGTTCTCTGAAGATCCACATTGCATATTGTATCAGCATCCACATGGATAACCTTGTGAACCTCATCTTTTAGTTCCTGCATTTCCTTTTCAGCCCATTCAAATATTTCGTAAATACTTCTCTTCTCCCAGTCTCCATGGTAAAGCCTCTGCATAAGCTTGGACAAGACCTCTCTTGACCACCACTTCACAGTATCCATGCATTTCTTTATAAGCCTCTCTTCAGAATTCATCATCACCTCTATCTGAGATCACCAGTGTAAGGAAGCATGTCGTTAGTACTCATTAAGCAAACTTCCAAAAATATTGCAATAATAATTATTGCACTTAAGCATAGGATCATGTATTTTATAGCAGCAAACACAAGTGTACTGGGGGAGATGATTATGATGGGCTTCGATGGTACCTGGACTACAAAAGGTGTAGTTGTCTTAAGAACTATTAAAGACAGGGAGATGATCATAGGTGCCATACTTCCTGTGATGTCAGAAGAGTCCAGCAAAAAGAATATGGGAAGTGGGCAATTATGGATAGGAGATATTATCTTATTACCTTCAAAAAGGTTCTATCTTCCTGAGTCCTATGCAGGATGGCAAGCAGAAGATCTTTTACGTGCAGATATGGATGTGAATAAGATGGAAGAGATAAAATAGCTAGAACAAAAAAATGGTTGGAGGATAATAATGAGTACACATGACGTTCCAGGTTACAACCCTGCTAATGCAGACACTTTAAAAGCATTGTGTTGGGCTGAACATAAAGATGGATCTCTAATCTTGGTAGAGTCTACAGAAAACGGCAGAGTTATTTTCTCCATGTTTGATATGTCAGGTAAGAACAAAAAGCCACCTACCTCTATTATTGAGTTTCGTGATGCTATGCCTGAAAAAGGGTTTAAGCAGACCTTTTCATGGAATCCTAAAAAGCCAGATTCTGAAAAATGGTTGTGGAAAGATAAGACTCCCTTCCCTTGGGATAGGATAATTAAGGTAGGGTCTAAGGACGGTATGAGATATGTCTCTGCTGATGATCAGATTAATGCAGCTCAACGTGTTGCCAAAGCCATGAATCTTATTGGTCAGGGTAAACCTATCGATATTGACAAGGTCAAAGCCTTTATGACTACTGTTGGTGTAAAGGGAAGGACTATCAGGGACAAAGTCCAAAGGGCTATCAATGAACTGAGGTCGTAAATGAGTAGAGTTAGAACAGACCTCTCGTGTACTGAATGCAACAATACATTCATTGCACAGTTGGATTTCTCTATTGATGGTAACCATATTGTGGAGTGTCCCTACTGTGGGCATGAGCACTGTAGGGTCATAAAGGACGGTAAAGTTACTGGTGATAGGTGGTCTACCAGGGATCAAAAGATTGATGTAGAAAGGAAACATATTTGGAAATCAAATAGTCTTCCTATGGTTACATCTACTGCTGGAGAGTTCATCAGGTCCCGATGGATAAACCTTGTGCAGTCAGGAAAAGACGGTGAGATCCTGGATAATTTACAGGATCTACCTGGGCATTTTGTAAACTGAGATGTATCTTTACTGAGGAAAGTAGCTATGACAGGAATAAGTGGGAGTGGAACCAGTGCTAATACTGGAAACCAAACAACATATGTCTCTGGGAATAATATTTATGTCACAGCCAATAGCAGTGGTCAGACCTATTCGTGGTCGGCTTATACCTCACCTTATCCTACCTCCAGCACTGCTATAGGAGTATGGAACAACACTTTTGATACTGGGGTAACTGAGAGTAAAAATATCGACATTGTCATCAATGAGGGTCAGGAGATGACTATTACCATGCCCAATGGTGCAATTCTGACTGTCAATGAAGATGGCTCTTATGAGATGGTAGATGATGGCAAAATAATTTATAAAGGATGCAAGGTAAGGGAGTTCAATAGGTTCATCAATGCATCGGATCTTCTGGAAGAGTTTATCATATTTATGGGTCAGAAATTCAATGTAAGGCAAGGAGAGATCCTTCAGATTCCTATCGAATTGTTTATCAACTGGCTTATTATCAGGACATGCCAAGAAGATGGAGATGATATCCCTCAGGATGTTCTTAAGATAGAAGATCACAGCTATGTAAAGAAGACCAAGATTATACCCAGATGCAGGTATTGTGGGAGGTTTATACCTAGAAAATATAGTGATAATAGTGTGCTGTTTTGTAACTCAAGATGTACTGATAAAAAGATTCAAAATATCTTGGAATCATAAGCAGTAGAACGAAAAACCCAAAACGAATTTGAAAAAGGAGGTAGTTAGTATGGCAGATCCTGTAAGGGAACAGAGAGAACTTGTACTTGCACCCAATGAATTTTGTTTTGTGCAAAATTCTACGGATGGTGGGATCGTAACATGTGTAGGACCACTCACGGTAACCCTCGGACAGAGTGAGGTTCCTATCATCTTCGATCCAAAGACAAAAAGGTTTGTCAACGTCAACAACCAGCAGGGCAGGGTTCAGCCTATACAGCAGATGATCTTTGCTCCTGCTGGGTGGTATGTTGTTTTATTGAACCCTTCCAAAAACAGGTACCCCCAGTCAGGAAAGAAGAACACACCTGAAGACCTTGAAATAGGTAAGAGAGTAGTTATCCCTGGTCCTGTATCCTTTGCTATGTGGCCTGGTCAGATGGCAACAGTCGTAGAGGGTCATAGACTAAGAAGCAATGAATATCTCCTTATTGAAATTTATGATGATGTAGCTGCAAGAACCAATTGGGCAAGAGCCACTGTTCAAACAGCTTCTACATCCACAACATCAGCTATGAGTGGAGAAGGTGAAGACAAGACTCTTAAGGCTGATGCCCCTGCTCCTGTTACCACTCAGACTATGATGGTACCTGCTGATCTTGCTAATGGTAAGAGGTACATCATAAAGGGTACAGAGATAGCCTTCTACATCCCTCCAACAGGTGTTAAGGTCGTAGAGGACAATGGCAATGGCAATTCTCAAGAAACAAGAACTCCTATGTATGTTAGACAGGCTGTATCTCTTGAGAATCTTGAGTATGCCATTCTGTTGGATGAGAGTGGAGATAAAGAGTATCTGTACGGACCTAATGTGGTATTCCCCAAACCTACACAGACCTTTATCAGAAGCAATAACAAGATCAAGTACAGAGCTATTGAGCTGGATGCTCGTAAGGGTCTGTATATCAAGATCATCGAAGATTATGAGGTACCAGGACCCAGTGCTGATGATGGTGGGACTACCACGATCCAGAAAAAGGCTGGTGAGGAACTCTTCATAACAGGTGATGGTATCATTTATCAGCCTCGTAAAGAGCACAGTATCATCAAATATGGAGAGCAGGAGGTCCACCATGCCATTGCTATGCCTGAAGGTGATGGATGGTATGTCCTCAACAGAACAACTGGTGAGGTATTCATTGTAAGAGGTCCTAAGATGTATCTTCCTGATCCAAGGACCCATGCTATCACCAGGAGGATCTTGACTGAGAAAGAAGCTAGTCTGTTTTACCCTGGCAACAAGGAAGCAGCTCTAGTCAACAAAGAACTGATGATCAGTAATAAGGGTGACATGTCAGCATCCAGCTTATCTCAGTCCGTAATGTATGCAACTACTAGTTATCTTGGTGGAGCCGGTGCCTCATCAATGACAAAAAGTCTTGCCAGAGGTCTTGATGTTGAAGACAGGTTTGGTGGGGACTCCTTTGAAAGAAACACAAAGTTCACTGAACCAAGAACAGTCATCCTCAACACCAAGTACATGGGTGCCATACCAATCAATGTATGGACTGGGTATGCAGTCAAGATAGTAGACAAGACTGGAGCAGGGAGGGTGGTAATAGGCCCCCAGGCTTTCCTCCTTGAGTATGATGAGACTCTGGAGCCTATGTCACTGTCTACAGGTAAGCCAAAGTCTACAGATAGGCTGTTCGATACCGTCTACCTCAAGACTAAGAGCAACAGGGTTTCTGATATCATTGAAGTGGATACCTTTGACATGATTAAAGCCAATATCAAAGTTAGCTATAGGGTAGATTTTATCAATGATGATGACCCTCTCAAGTGGTTTGGTGTGGAGAACTATGTAAAGTTCCTTTGTGATCATATCAGATCCATTATCAAGTCTGTGGTAAGGAAAATCACTATCCTGGAACTGCACCAGAATCTGACTAATATCGTCCGTGACAGTATCCTCGGTGTAAAAGAAGTTACATATGTAGAGGCCAAGGAAGAGGATAAGGAAGAGGTCAAAGAACCTGCTGGTGGTGGAGTATTGTATCCAGAGGATGCCTCAACAGCAATGGAGGAGATTAAGAGTACAATAACGATTGGCTCCAGACCTGGACTGTTATTTACAGAAAACAACATGAAGGTCTACGATGTCGAGGTTCTGGATATGGAGATCACAAATAGTGACATCAACAAGCTGATCCAGGATAATGAACGTAAGGTATTTTCAAACGTCCTGACCCTCAAAGCAAAGCAGCATGAGGCAAGAGTATCAAAAGAGATAACACTTCTCACCAAGCAGATCATGACTGACCAGGATACCATAGAAGAGGCCAAGGCTCTAAGCGTAGCCAAGAAACAGGAAAATGATCTGATATCAAAGAAGAAGGATATGGAGATCTGCAAAGCAATTCTGAATATTGAGGATGCCCATAAGAAGCAGGAGATTCAGCACAGAACAGCAGACCTTGAGATAGGTATTAACCAGATGAAGAGTGAAACTGATGCTGCTACTAAGATAGCTTCTGTGTTTACTCCTCATATGATTGAGGCTATCAACAACCTCAAGGATGCTACTGTCATTGAGGCTCTCAGTGCCAACTTCTCAGACCTGGCTATCCTTGAAGGTAACGGTATTTTGGCTACAGCAACCAGATTCTTGGATATTCTCCCTCAGGGAATGCTGGAAAAGATAGGGAAGGTAACTGAAACTGAATAAGGGTATTACCAGGGTGAGGGTGATCTGCCCTCACCCTTTTTTATGTATGTGAAAAACGTATAGAGGTCGTAATGAGGTGTGTTCGTTGTGGTCACTGCTGTCAGAACTATATGGTTATTATAGTAGATGACCCTAAGAAAGGATTGAAAGAAGATAACTTAAAGGCTATCGGTATACATGGTCCTGAGAGATGCCCTCATCTGGTGGGAGATAAACCAGGTGAGTACCTCTGTAGGGTTCATGAACGAATATGGTATAAAAAGACTCCATGCTTCTCTCATGGACAGATAGAAAATGGTGACACACCTTGTAGGATGGGTGTATACGTTATTAAAACGTGGGGAGATCCCAATAATGAGACTCATCAGTGATACTCACTTTTATCACAAGAACGTAATAGAGTATGAGAACCGTCCCTTCCTGTCCTTGGAGCATATGCACAAGAGCATGATCCAAGACTGGAACATGGTTGTTAAGAAAAGAGACTTTGTTTATGTCCTTGGTGATCTTGCTTTTGGTAACAAGCAGATGATCAAAGACATCATATCTAAGCTGAATGGTAGAATCCATTTGATTATGGGTAACCATGATAGCAAAAGGTCATATAAGTGGTGGCAGGAGAGTGGGATTGAATGGGTATCAAAGTATCCAGTAATATATGAGGATATCTACATCTTCTCCCACAGACCTCTTGCCAATATTGGCACAGGCTTCACTAACATACATGGACATATGCACTCAAAGTTGTATACTGCTGATAGCCAGCATTTTAATGTGTCAGTAGACAACATTGGCTATAAGCCAGTGGACTTTGAGGTTATCAAAAAGAAGATAGCAGAAGGGAAAACCTGGTAATAGTTGTACAAACTGCTGAGGTTAAAACCGTTATAGGGGTAGGGAGATAAGAATATGGGTAGAATTGAAACTCTGGAAAAAGACATAGCTCATTACAGCCAGTCCTATTATGATGGACAACAGGAGATATCGGACTCTGAATTTGATGCCCTAGTGGATGAGCTTCGTACTTTAAACCCTAAAGACCCTCTACTTCTTGTACCTGGGTGGGGGTATGCTATAGATACTAAAAAGAAAGTAGACCACATTGGCTCTACGGTTGGAAGTTTGAGCAAGATCAAATACCCTGAGACATATGACACTCGTGACACCACCATTACGCCTAAAATCGATGGTGGATCGATTGTCCTCAACTACTTTGATGGTGTTCTTGAAGATGCTCTGACTCGTGGTGATGGTGCCCAAGGTATGTCATGCTTGAACAAGATGAAGTATATCCTGGTAGGCACAAAAGTAACTGCTATGGGACTCGTTTCTATCAGAGGGGAAGTTGTCATTCCTAACTCTTATCATAAGACCTTGGTTGCCAGAGGTATCCCTAACCCTCGTAATTATGCAAACGGCATTATCAACAGGATTGAAGCTGGGGAAGACATCCAAATGCTCAGGTTCATTCCCTACTCCATAAGGGTCTATAGTCAGCTGATTGGTAAGCAGGAAATGCTTGAGCTGATAGCCTCTTGGGGATTCAAACGTATCCCTACCAGAGATGGTGATAAGATCAAAGGAAACCAGCAGGAGTTCTTCAAGAAGCTGTATGAACATTGGTCAGAGAAGTTCCCTATAGATGGTCTTGTTATTACCAAGAACAGCTGTCTTACAGGCTCCAAGATTAAAAATGAAGCAGCATTTGCCATTAATGAGTCTGCCATTGCTTACAAGTTTGAGAGTGAGAGGGCCAAGGTTATAGTGGGTAGTATCGAATGGCAAGCTGGAAACACTGGAAGGATAACACCAGTTATAAAGCTCACCAAGCCCATATTCCTCTCAGGAGCCAACATTGTATCCATTACTGCCCACAATGCCACCCAGGTCAAAGACAAGGGCATTGGAGAGGGTGCTGAGATAACTATTGAAAGAGCCAATGAGGTTATCCCTTACTTGGTCTCCGTGGATAAGCCAGCCAAAGCAGATCTTCCTGATCTTTGCCCTGATTGTGGAAAGCTTCTTGCCTGGAGAAACATGGATCTGTACTGTTATAACCAGTACTGTCCTGCAAAGCAATTCTCCATCATCAAGTCTATTCTTGGATTTTGTAGGATTCCTGATGGTTTTGGTGACAAACTCCTCAAAAAGTGGATCAATGGACGTAAGGTAGACGAAATCATAGATCAGTACAATGAACTGGTTCATAGATGGGAAGTGACAGGTGGGGATTATCATGCTCATTCCAAGAGTATCATAACCCACAGTCATTATGAGAAGCTTGAAGCCAAACTTATGGATCATATCTATGACAAGTTCAAGACTGGGTTTACCTATGAAGAGTTCTGGAACATGATAGGCATCCCTACCCTTGGTGATTCCCACAGCAAGAAGCTGAAGAACACAGACCCTAAAAGCTTCACAGACCCAGATAATCAGATTCCTGAAGTGGGTGCCAAGATTAAGCTGCACTCTGATGTTATGGAAGAGATGAGTAGGACCTACATGTTCTGGAGCAGGATGGCTAAGAAGATCCCCTTTGCTGCACCCAAGGCTACTGTATCTGTGAAGATGATCATTGTGGTTACAGGTCCTGTCTCTATGGTCAGAAAAGAGTTTGAACAGTTTCTGGCTGGATTAGTTGAGCTGAGGGAGACTATGAGTAAAGAGGTCAATTACCTGGTCTGTAACGATCCTAGCAGCTCCTCAGGCAAGATGCAGAAGGCTATCAAGCTTGGTATCCCTGTCATCACTGAAGATGGTCTGATGGACATCCTGGGACTCAATTAAGATATGCCAAGATCTATATGATACGGAAGGTACCAATGAAGATTAAAATGAAAGATGCTTTGGATATCCACAACGTCTTATCCCACATTTTTCTTGAGTGTACTCCCAGGAAGATCCTGGAGAAGATAGCTGAAGAGAAGATGAAGCTCTCCAAAGAAGAGCAGGATGACTACACCATCCAGCTGGATGTTTTGATCAATGGTCACAAAATAAACCCTGAAAAGTTCTTCAAGATGATGGAAGATCAGTACGAGGGTATTGTGAAGAAGGAAGCCACCAAGATTGCCAAAAATCAGCTGGGAATGTGCCCACTACTGAAGAGGATAACAGCCAGACAAGCACCAGCATGCAAGGAGATGTTGGAAAAATTGAGGAGGATATCAAGGATAAGAGAGGTACTGAAGGAGATCAGAAATAAGTAGGTCTTAACTTTCCTGTACAAACTGCTAGGGTGAAAACCGTTATAGGTACAGGAGATAATATGACCGAGAGAGAAAAATTAATTTTGAAGGCAAAGAAGGTTGCTGCCCTTATGAGCAGCCCAGTCGAGGGAGAGATGTTAGCAGCATCAGCTATGCTCAAAAAGCTTCTTGATGAGCATAACCTTACCATGCAAGACCTGGGCATGGCTAAGAAGTCTACTCATACCCATCACAGCTCTTCTACTCCTACCTCCCATTCCAATGGTAGCAGTGTAGTCATAGCTGAAGATTTTGAACTGAATCTTTCGGATATCATTGAAGTCCATTACAAATATCCAGGTTCAGAGCTGGCTGCTTGGATAACTGACCTGATCTCTACTCTTGCCAGGTTATACGAAGTTGAGATCGTATTTTCGTATGAACATGTAAAGATCCTTGGCTTTCCAAGTGATGTTGAGGTTTTTAAGCATGTTTTGGTTTTTATGAGAAGGCACATAGAAGACAACCTTTCAAAACATAGGTATACTTCTCCCCAGGACATATCAGGCTACTACAACGGTCTTATGGACAGGTTTGAGGCATCGGTCATGGCTGAAGTCTCCTTAAGGAACAGAAACCTCAGTAGTATGAAGATGAGCATGTTGGCTCATTATGTAAACACCCATTTTAATATTCGTAAGACAATGTATATGGTCCCTCTTTATAGTTCTGAGTCCTATGCAACGGGCAGTAGTGATGGTAGCAATTTCAGGGCACATCGTGCAATTGGCAGGAGTTGATAGCTAAAGTATAACTAAAAAGTATAGCTAAGTTTAGCTAAAGTACAGCTAAGTTTAGCTAATGGAGGGGTCCAAAAGGAAATGAGTAAAACTAAATCCCTACTTGAGCATCTGATGTCTCTTGACGAGGTCAGTTTCCTACTCTACCCTTTCAGACCCTGTAGTTCTTGAACAAGATGAAAAGAAAATACAACATTGAGTATTCTAGTAAATAAATTAATTAAATCATAATAATACGTTACTTTAGATCTTTTATGGGCACTCGATTATGAAATGGTATATTGACAATATGTTGCCTTATCTAAATAAAGGTAGTCAATGATGCATGCTGAACTTCTTGAACAGACTATGCTTGATGTATCAGCAAAGAGCAGGTCTAATATTTTTAACTGGCGTGGTCAATTCACGCCTCAACTAATCGAGTATCTTCTTGATTCTTTAACGTCACACAGTTCACTAATTGTTGATCCGTTTTGCGGTAGCGGCACTGTTCTGTTGGAGGCCTCCGCTAAGCAAATGCCCTCTCTTGGGTGCGAGATAAATCCTGCAGCTTATGCGATGTCTAAATTCATAGGTTTCGGAAATCTCCAAATAAACCAGCGAGCACAGCTTTTCCATGGAGTTCAAGACAAGGTTTCACGTTTAGCCAGGTCTTATAATAACTTGCCCCTGTTTGAAGTGAGCGATGACTTTAGAAAAAAATACAAGAATCTCTTGGATTGTGCCTCCGCTCTATTTGATGCAATGGATAACAAGAGACAGATGTTACTAGCACTCATTATTTTGATGCGTGCAGAAAGCAACGGACACGGAGACTTGTCGTCTACACTCAATAAAGCATGCATGTCCGTTCGCGAATATCTATACAATTTGCCATTCTCAGACAAGAAGATTGATGTTGAATTATGTGATGCTCGAATGACTCATGAGAAATGCCGTGCGTCTGCTGATCTCATTATTACAAGTCCTCCGTATATCAATGTTTTTAACTATCATCAGAATTTCCGTGCATTGTTGGAGGTCCTTGGTTTTAATTTATTGAAAGTTGCTGAAAGTGAAATTGGATCTAATAGAAAGAACCGGGGCAACAGATTCCGGACTGTTGTTCAATACGCTCTCGATATGGAGCAATGCCTTGTTAGTTTTTGCATGACACTCAAAGAGGGTGGTACTCTAGTTCTTGTCGTTGGTCACGAATCTAATGTTCGAGGCATCTCCTTCAGCAACTCAGGAATCCTTCGTGATATTGCTGAATCACTTGGATGCTTTCACCTGAAAGGTGAACGCTATCGGATATTTGTCAATCGCTTTGGTAAGTCTATCAGAGAAGATATACTTATTCTGAAATTTACAGGCAATATTCCTATTCAGAGGGCTGCACACCAGATTTCTGAGCGATACCTGAAAGATGCTTTGAATCGTGCAGAAGGCGAGCCACGTGATAACATAATAACAACACTTTCAGATTTATACACGATTTCTGCATCGCCTATTTTCAGTATAAAAGGAGTGATTTGATGTTGCATACCCCTCACAAAGATAAGTTGCTTGCAGCAATTAACAACCCTAAATGTGGCGCTGCCGATGTCGATATTATCAAACAGTGTCTGGCTCGATATGAGACATGGATAGCTCTACTCTCTTCCAGCTCTGCTTTACGTTTATTAACATCATGTACAGCATCAATAACCTCTCTGGCTTTTGATTTACCATAGTCTTTAATCATGTTAGCTCCTTCAGTTTACAGTAGCTCTTTACAAAATCATCTCATTCCCTTGTTCATCAATAAAATTAGCTGAATCCACTTGGGATTGTGTCAAGTCCTTTTGCTCTATCAAATATCGTAATACTCTTGGGTAAGATCTTCGTAGAAGAGCAAGCTGTCTTTTTGAGATCTGTCCACTGTCTTCTCCATAAATCACTATGTAAAGGACATCACCTATAAATGCTGCTCTGCCTCTTATGAATCCCTTATGGATCTTATCAGACAGGACTGACCGATCCCCATCAGGAGGGTTTTCATGGTGGGCTTCCTTGGCATCTATAATATGCCTGTAGGAGATATCCAGAAAACCAAAGTAGGTTTTGAGTGTGTGATAGCTTTAATAGCTACATCAGCTTCAGCAGACTCTATAATTTTCAGTTTTCAGGAAGGCTGCAGAGTGTCTAAGCTTATTGATTAATCGTTTGGCATTACTCATAAAACCTCCTAGATATTATGCACACTGTCCCAAAGAAACTTGGCTATCTGCCAGTTTTTACCTTTTACTCCACCTTTTACAGAAACCTGATTAAACCATTTGGCAAGAGATGTTAGCAGATAGTCCTGATAAGCTGTCCCTTCAGTCATAACAGCCAATTCAGACTTATTCTTAATATCTTTAACAGGAATCTCCACTTTTGCTACGAGCTTCCCATCTTTGATATAATGAACATGGGGAGGATCGTGATCCTCTGAGTTAACGAATACAATACCATCGGAAAACTCACCTACTTTAGCCTTAGGTGTTATATACATCTTTTCGGATGACAATATTTTTATATATAAAGAACCTGTTGAGTTTGCTGTAGAACGGGGCAGATTCTTAACAAGTGGAGCTGATCACCGAAGTCTTTGGAGTGCCTTACAGTATCAAGTTCCAGAATTCAAGGGATTACCTTATGATTACTACCCTAGAGGAAGAGTCCTCTATGATAAAGGAATGTTTTATATCCATCTTGATCCCTGTATCTACAACAATAAAAAGGTAATCAAAAAGATAGTTGCTGATCTCTACCTGCCTAAAGGTAAATATAAGATTGTTAAGGATGAGAGCTATACCTGTAAATCATGTAAGTAGGAGAGTAAACCATGAGGACTGATATGACTAGAGATCCTTCATGTATTGGTTGTGGATACTGCTGCTCGGTAGCAATCTGTATTCCTGGTCAACGTGCTTACAATATCTTAAAAGGTCTTTGTCCAGGACTTGTGTGGGATGAGGAGGCCAATAGGCACTGGTGCAAACTGGCCCTCTTGAAGGGACAACAAGGTATAGATTACAGGGAAGAACTGGCTATCGATATAGCCTGTAGCAGTACTATGTTTAATGACTGGAGAGAGAATGTCCAGGACAGGACATCGAAGGGGTTCTTGAGATGAACGAAATGAAAGGTAATGGGGACAAGTGCTCCAGTTGCTTACATGAGCAGTGTGATAGCTGGAGATGCCCCTACAATAACGAAGAGGACATACCAGGATCAGAAATACATAGGGGTATGTATGAAAAAGAGGCTGAAGAGGTCCTTGAGAAATGGAGACTCACTAAGAACAAGGCTGAAGCCTTTGAGGGCAAAGAGGATAAGATCTTAGCTAATGTTTTATATAAGCAACTTATTGATGCCCTTACTTCTTAAGAAAGAGAGACAGGCACTGGGGCTTATCCTGTCTCTCTTCAATGATATCCTGGGTTTCATTAAAGGAGTGAGTCTTGTAGGTCTCCTTATACATTATACCTTTTTGAACATCAACTCTACCAAATGCTCAGCTGTTTTGTTAAACAACAGATTGAGCAGGGTCTTCTGCAAGTCTGGAGTATCTTTTACCCTGACTACTAAAGCCTTCCTAAGATCCTCCAGGAAAGCATTATCCTGCATCATACTCTCTACCCTGTTTTGAAGCATAAACTGGGTCTGGGGGTGCTCCTTGATAAACTTCTCAAAGGAACGATCATTCTCCTTGGTCATACTTACAATGACCTTCTTCAAAGCTTTATTGAACATCTCAGTGTACTCTCCAAGGAAGGTATGATCAGCCATGATGATCTTTATACGATCAGCAATTTCTTCCTTATCCCAGATATTCACAGGGAGGTCATCTGTACTCATATCATCCATCTGGGATACGATGAGTTCCTTAACCTTTTTCTTGAGCATATCCTGAACTTTAGTGTCCTCAGTTAGCTCTTCAATAATATTTTTGATATTTTCGTCACCAAAGATGTTCTCGGTCTTATCACCCCATGAGCCATCCATATAACCCTCCAAATCATCGGAGTCATTGATGTCTTCAATGTCTTTGATAAGCAGTTCCTTGAACTTCTTTTTCAAAGCATTCTGGATATTCTCATCTTCTTTTATCAGCTCACCAATGATATCAGAGGAATCAATGTGCTCAGCTACTGCCTCCTTCAGGGCATCATCATCCAGGTCATCAGCTATGTCATCCAACGCATCCTTGATCCTTTCCAGTATACTACTCATTAACTACCTCCTCTTTAATTTATTTTCTATAAGCTTGTTGATTCTTTTTGCTTTGAAGCAGCCACTCCATGGGTTTCACTGTTCTCTTGGTTTGTGATGCAGACAGCTAAAGAGATACCTGTGAGAGAACAGCTGTCCCATCACCCGACCTGTTTCCATAATATACTATTTTTAGGAGGCACTCCCCCTTTTTAAAACAGTATTCAGGTCTCTTAAGTTCATAAGCCAGTACCAACATCGATATGGGTTTCACAGCATGTAGCAGTACTAAAAAACCTACTTTACCCAATAGTATATAGACTAATTCATCTTCATTGTAAACAGGTAATTGTTGTGTTAAAATTCGATCATTGAATGTTTCTATGGGGGTTTTAAGATGGCAAAGATACCAAGAAAAGGTAGAGACAGGACTCCATTTGCAGCTCCAAGTAAAACGAGATCCAAGAACCCTCCCTACTACAAGGATAGACAGCCTGAGCCTCCAGAACCAGAGCCTGTAGTATACAAAAAGGTTAAGGTACCTAACAAAACCTCCTTGTTCGATCTGGTTATGGCTACCAGACGGTATGATGCCAAGAGGGTAGAGAGGACCCAGTACATTGATATTGAGATTTCAAATATCATACCTTACTTTGGCACCAGTTCTATCCTCTTCACAGCCAAGTCCTTATCTGGGACCACAGCAGCAAAGTACCCCACTGTCATTGCCTTCTACAACATAGAGTTTATCGATGGTGAGGATAACTGGAAGAGAGGGATGCTGAAGTTTGAAAATCCAGAAACCAATGCCATTGTAGTCTGTAAGCAGCCAGACTATAGGCATAGTCCTGTGAGGGTTTATTGTGCCTGTCCTGATTTTTATTTCACTTTTGCCTATCCTGACTTCAATAAACAGTGCTATTATGGAAAAAAGCCCAAGCCGTACAAGAGGGTAATGCCTCCAAGTAATTACCCTCCGAAGAACCCGAATAATATTCCAGGCTTGTGCAAGCATCAGTTGAATATGATTAACCTACTTATCAAACAAGGTTATGTGAAGTGAGATAATTATATGAGAGGTGTTTATGACTGAAGGATTAAAGAATCAGATTTTGAAATGTGCTGCTTTTATGGCAGAGATGTCTTACCGAAGAGGTTTTCAGCATGGTGCTTTGAGTGCATTAGAAGCACTGAATAATAACATAGATCGTAAAAAGATAGATAAGGTGATCTCTGATTTTCGTTATTCTAGCTGTAATGATTCACGTTTTGGTCCTTGGCTCACTCCTAATAAGGATTATAAAAGACAACCCCCTTTCAAGGTTAATAAGAAGGCTAACGAGGAATTATTTGGACTTGTTTCTCGTCAGATTAATATGCAGTCAACAGGATCTAGTAAGTTAGTAGAGCTTTTGAAAAAAGTTATGGCTAAGTAAGGAGAGGGCAGTGGCAATAGAGCTGAGATGTGCCAAATGTGGCACTAAATTAACCATGAACCTTGCTGGCAGGATTATTCCTTGTGCATCTTGCATCTCTGAAGCTGAAGAAGAAAAAGGAGTAAGTGATTTTGATGAAGGTTATGATCAAGGGCACAATGATGCTATAGAGGAGATGGGTTATAAGGTAGTCAGGAAAGCCTTTAAAAAGGGTTATGAAGAGTGCTATCTGACCTTAACTGGTGATTACATATCTGAATGGCAATTAAGGTTTATTACTGATAGGATTATAGGGGAGATAAAAAATGAAGCTATGGGTAGCAGGTAAAGTGCTTGAGCAGAGTGATAAAAATACAGCTTGGGAATTTGTAGGAGTCTACGATTCCGAGAGTAAAGCTGTTGCTGTATGTATTACTGATCATTACTTTGTAGCTCCTGTAACTCTAAATGACACAGCACCACTTGAAAGAGCAGTGTGGCCTGGTTGTTACTATCCGTTAGCTGATCCTAAAATCTCTTTTCAGGAGATAAAATGAAGCTGGAAGATATCAAATACAGAGTCTTTATGCCTACCTTTGATGAAATGGTCAAAACCGTGCATGAGGCACTTCTGGGTAATTTTCCAAACTATCTTGTTTCCCCTTGGAACAAAGGAGAGATCCCTACTATAGAAGAGGTTGCCCTGGTATTCCAGCACAAAGGGCTTGAGTTGATTAAGTACTATCTCCCAGCCTGTATCCTTTTGGAGAGAGAAGTCCCTAAGAAATTCAAGGATGCCATAGAGAGACTAGTGGACCCAGAAGCATACTCCAAAAGGCTGAATGAGACTGAGAGACAACTCCTAATGTCTTTTGAGTTATTTATGTCCACAAACCCTACCCTGAAAGAAGCTATACAGAAGCTTATTCAATTAACTGGGGACTACTGGGAAAAGTTTCTTACACTTGATCTTGCTGAAAAACAGATCAAGGAAAGATATCCTAATCAAAAATGGAGCTAATATGAAGCTAAACAGAACCGATATAGATACTTTAAGGCTTGTAGAGAGCATGCAGACCTTGGAGCTAAGGGAGAATGATTTATTGGTGATCAAGCTTAGCAATGAGGTCTCCTTAGAGAGAACTAAGCCTCTTTAATGACATGCTTCCTGCCAATATGAAGGATAAGGTAAAAATTTTTATCTTAACTCCTGGCATCGATTTAGGTATTATACGTAAGGAAACATAAAATAATTGAAAATAGTTGTACAAACTGCTGGGGTGAAAACCGTTATAGGGATACAAGATAAAACAATAAGGAGTAAAACATGGCAAAAACAACCAATAGTTCAACAGCTAACGTATTCTCAACAGCAAAGACAGTTGCTCCTGCTCCTGCACAGAAGAAGAAGGGTGCAAAGGAAGAGGTATTTCTGGGTGACAACCTTGATCAGTATGCAGCCATTGACTCTCTCACCAAGACCCTCAAGACCTTCAAGGATACTCTTCATGGTGATCTGGTTGATGAGATCGTTGATACGTTTGTTGAGACTACCATTGATAACCAGTCCAGACCTGACAACTTCAAGGGTATTGGCAACAAGTCAGAGGCTTCATGTGAACTTCGTAAGAGATCCTCAGCCTCTGTTCTGACCGAAGCTGAAGTGAACATCCTCAAGCAGAGTGATGTTACCGTTGAAACCGTAGTTCTTACCCCTGCAACCGAAGAGACCTTCTCTATCAACCCAGCTATCGTCTCTACTCCGAAGTTGGCAAATGCCGTTTCCAAGGCTCTGAGCAGTATTTCTGAACTCAAGGGTATGGACATCATCTTCAGGACAGCTCCTCAGGATGCAGTAACTGCTCAGGTTGTTTCTGACCAGTCTTTCCTTGATGCTGCCAAGATCACTGATGCTACTACCCTGAAGCAGATTTATGACATCATCGGAACCCCAGCAATCAAAGCAAAGATGGCTGCTGATGCTGACCTCAAGACCATCTTGGCTCTGGTAGAGAAGGCTGGCTTAAAGCTCTCTTCCAAGAAATAAATATTTCAGAGAGTATGGGTGTACCCCATACTCTCGTTTTACTGGAGGTTTTATGGAAAGAAAAAAGGTTCAGGTAGTATATTTGAACATGTATCCTAATTATATAGCACAACATGTGCATCTTTCGTATGAGGAAGCGAGAGAGGGGTGTGGTAACTCTTCTATTGTAACCACAATCAAATATAACAGAGCACCTGATGAAGAACAAAGTGAGGGTAAAAATGAAAGGATCATTGGCTCAAAGAGTAGGATACAGAATGGTGAGGACGAATGAACTTGCCTGTCCAAACTGTGTTTACTGTGACATTGAAATCGTAAGAACAAAGCCTGTAATAAAGCGTAAAAGATACTGCACTAAATATAAATGCTGTGTAGCAAGGGATTGTGTATGCAACGAACTTTTAAAAGTAAGATCAGGCACGGAAACTTGTGCATGAAAGCTATAAAGTACAACGGTTTCATATTCCTCTTCCCTCCAAGACCTGAGAACATCATTAGGTCAGATACCCTGAATGTATTTGAGAAGAAGAGGTATGTGGCCCAGATTAAGAAGAATGGAACAGGTTCTATCCTGGCTGTGTCTCCTGATAAGAAATTCATCTTCAAGACAAGGCAAGGTACAGAGCATAAGCAGTGGAGCCCACCTGCTGAGATCCTAGACCCATTCTACTCTCTTCCTGACAGATGGTACTACTTTTGTTTTGAGCTGCTTCACAGCAAGACCAAGCACATCAAGAACACCATGTTCATCCATGATCTACTTGTAGCCAACAATAATTACCTTATAGGGACCAAGTATATTGACAGGTACAACCTTCTCCATAACTTATTCAGGGTGAAGGAGTCCCATTCTCAGTATGATGTAATCTCAGATAATATCACCATAGCCAACAACTATAACATCGGATTTGAGACCCTCTACAACTCTCTTGGAAACACTGAAGATGAGGGTCTGGTTCTTAAGAATCCCCAGGCTAAATTATCACTCTGTACCAAAGAGAAAAGCAATTCTGTATGGCAAGTGAAGTGTCGTAGGTTTTAAATTCTAATTTTATGATGATGGGGAATGAAGGATGTATGAATATGAACTTCCAAAATATTATACTGAAAGAATAGTACTGAGCAGGGAGCAGGAAAAAGAGCTAATAACGGCTGCTCAATCAGGGAGTAAAGAAGCAAGGGATACCCTTGTGTTATCTCACCTGTCCCTGGTTGTTTACATAGCCAAGACCCTGAAACATGCCGATACTGATACTATCAACATGGGAATACAAGGTTTAATAATATCCATAGACAGATTCAATCTGAACAGTCATAAGACAAGACAAAGGCTTATGAAAGGCCACATGACTGACAGTGTTGATATACCTGAAGAGCTGCTTTATAACCTGACACCAAGTGTACCTACTATTGAAGAGGATCTAATGAAGATCCAACTGAATAAAATAATAAGGAATACCATTTTAACCTTAAAGAAACGTGAACGTGAGATAGTAGTGGATCATATCATGAAAGAGTCCCACACACTAAAAGAGCTTGGGGATAGGTTCGGTGTCTCTCGTGAGAGGATAAGACAGATCGAAGAGGAAACACTCTCTAAACTGAAAATAAAGCTTAAAAAGTTTAAAATAGGAGTTTAGAATGATCGATCCCTCTGTTATTATTGATCTCTCTATCATTGCAGTCACCTACAAACAAGGTCATTTGTTGAAATGTTTTGTTGAAAGTATTTTATCTCAAACAAATGAAAATTGGAGACTCTTACTTATCCATGATGGACCATGGGATGATAGTGATCTCAAGTATTTTTCTGTACTGGATTACAGGATTGAATGTCTGTCCTCTGAAAGTAGATTTAATGACTGGGGGCACTCTTTAAGAGCTATGGCTATTCCTAAATTACCTTACTCTAAATATACCCTGATCACTAATGGAGATAACTACTATATCCCCTCCTTTATCCAGGAGATGACCTCTGGAAAAGAAGATGTTATTTTTTGTGACATGATTCACTCTCACCCTCAGCAGCAATATAGAAAGTACATGAACACTTCTATACAACTGGGTGAGATAGACTGTGGAGCAATTATAGTGAATACAGATATTGTTAAGAAAGTTGGTTGGAACTCCAGAATCTTTAACGCAGACTGGGAATACATCAAAGAAGTCTTTGAGGTTGTACCTAAACCTACTTGCAGAAAGGTTGAAAAAACCTTATTTGTTCATAACTAATTATTACCAAGAGAGGAGTAGAAATGCCGTTATTCAGATGTAACAGATGTGGATGTGTAGAAAATACTGCTGGCTCCCTTTACTGGATAAAAAAGACAGGTGAAGATGCACTGTGTTCTGAATGTGATCCAAAGATAGGTAAGTGGCATGGTTACTTCCCTAAAAAGAGTGCCATAGGATACCTTCTTGGGAACGATGGATTCCTGTACCGTAAAGCAGCCTTGGATGCTGGACAGCTACAACACAGAATGGATTTCCAAGGATTCAAGATCTTGAGTACTATAGATGCTGACCCTGCTTCTCAAGACAAAACAACAGGAGGTAAAGAGTGAAAGTAAAATATACGGATATAATGGGTTTAGAAATCATCAAAGAACTAAGGGAGATCGTTGAGGATTCCTTCCATTGCAACTCCTATAGTGAGGGCAAAATAGAAGCCATGGAGACTAAGTTGACCAAGGCTGGAGAGATGCTAGGAAAGCTTATCAACACCCTATTTGAAAACAAGATCATCACCCTAGATAACGTCAATACCATTATTGACCATTACACTTGCTCTGAGATCAAAGAGGTCAAAGAGGCTGAGAAGGTCAAAATTCAGTACCTCATAGGTGATGCCACAGAGCCTGAAGGTGAGGGTCCCAAAATCATTGCCCATATATGCAACGATGAAAAAAAGTGGGGTGCAGGTTTTGTACTGGCTCTCTCCGAGAAGTGGAAGAAACCAGAGATAGTCTATTTAGGTAATGATCTTGAGCTGGGAGATGTTCAGTTCATTCATGTTGATAGGGCAATGTGGATAGCCAATATGGTAGCTCAGAAGGGAGTCAAGACCAAAAGCAACAAGGTGCCTATAGTGTACTCTGCTCTTACTGAGGCTTTGGATAAGGTAGCAGATTTTGCTATTGAAGAGGGTGCATCAGTGCATGGTCCTCGTTTCGGAGCTGGCCTTGCTGGAGGAGACTGGAACAAGATAGAATACATCATCAATGACACCTTGATTCGTAAGGGTGTTCCTGTGTTCATATATACCTTAGAAGGAGCTTAAATGGCTACAGAACGAGAGAAGACCATAAAAAAGCTTGCAGATGATGGGTACGGTAAACTCTATGAAGATTACTCTGGAAGAAATATGTATGGAGATACCTGCCTGGGAATCACCACTGATGACCCTGACACCCTGATAGAGGAAGCTGCCTCCAGAGGGATTAGAGGTGCCAAGAGAGATAATTTGGGAAAAGGCTATATCGTTTATTGGCCTAGTATAGGAGAGTAAGAAATGGAATTATACTCTGAAGCTTTCTCAGACCACCTGGTACAGATCTCCAAGCTTTTTTGGTTAGCTGCTGTTGATCTTGGAGATCCTACAACAGAGTTCAAGGAGTTCATAGAGGAGCATACTAAGGAGGAGTTGGCTAAAATCTTTGAAGAGGATGCTTTCCTTTCCATTGAAGATGAAGATGATGATGAGAGGTACCTTGAGCAGGTAGCTACGCTTCTCTATAACAATAAGAGACTCAGGTATGGGTTCTTGGCTGTCCTGGCTATTCCTATGAGATCCAACTTTGCTGAGCACTCATGTACGATACATGGAGGGATAATGATCACTGATGTAACACTAGAGCTTCCTTTGGATGTTTTCAAGAAATTTGACATCTTTCCCATACCTTCTAGGGCATACCAGGGTACCCCAGAAAGAAAAGCCAGGTATCAAAAGATAGGGATGCTTATAATAATGGGTTATGGCAGTAGAACCATTGCTGCTGCTACTGGAGTGAGTAAGACTACTGTAAGGAAGATCAAGACTCACATGAACACACAAGGTTTAGCAACTGATGTATGTAAGTGCCTGTGTGGTGGAGAGATAGGACACCAGGGATGGTGTAGGGATAGATTCAAGAGAAGTAAGCTTAGACAGCAAATGATGAGCAGGTTAAAAAAATCAAAATAGTTGTACAAACTGCTGGGGTGAAAACCGTTATAGGTACATGGAAAAGCTATACAACGGAAGAAAGAAGAGGATTATTAATATGAAGACAGCTATCCTGATGCACAGTGCCAATCAGAGAAATGTTCTTATTGTATGCCACAAAAGCAGAGAGGGTGATTTTGATCCTCGATATGCCATGGACGATAAAGGAGCCACTCTCAGGATGGAGACTGTGTTTGATGCTCGTAAGTGGTGCAAGGATAATGGGTATGAGGTTATTAAGAGCATAGTCCCCAGGAAACCTTTACACGTAGAATCTGATGTGAGCTTCATCCCTAGCCTAGAAACCCATATAGCTGATGCTAAAATGGGACTCAGTGCATGTAAGAATGAAATAGAAGCTCTTCAAAAGGAGCTGGCTAATAAGCTGGAAGCCTTTAAGGTATGTCAGCAGCTCTCATTTGTATGAAGGAAGATCACGAGGAGCTTACAAGACAACAGGCAGATATGTGATGAGAGTAAGATCTAAGGTTGATGCCTTTATGGAAAAAGGTCCCTATTCAGATGGTGAACAGTATCTGACAAAAGATAAGGAGTATGAAGCCGTTCTGAGAAACGGTATCTTTCAGCCCTCTCCTATTGTCTGGATAACTGATGATACAGGTATGACCAACACCTTCTTTATCAAGGACAAGTCCTTCAAGGAAACTTTTACCATCATAAAGGAATAATATGCCTACTCCTAATATCATTTTCAACAATGTGTTCCATATCGGGAACAGTCCTGTCCCTTCTGGTGATGCTGTCATGGATGCCTTTGTAAGGGTAGCCAAGAAGCATGGTTGTACTGTGAAGGTTGTGGGTGATAATGCCTACAGGACAGCTCGTAAGTTTCATGGTTTTTACAAGCATTGTAAGTATGACAGGTATAACTTTAAAACAGGTGACATCGAATACACGGTAAAGTTTGTGAAGTAGGGGTTAGTTGGGTTTGTAAGAGGAAATTGGGTTTCACTTCAATATTGACCAACCAACCCCACACCACATGTACCTTATAGAACAGAAATAATTTAAAATAAACAAAATAGTTGTACAAACTGCTGGGGTGAAAACCGTTATAGGGATAGAAAGACAAAACAATAAGGAGCTAACCCCTATGGCTAATGTTTACGAAATCGTTACTAACAGAATCATCGAACTACTTGATAAGGGTGTTGTTCCGTGGAACCGTCCCTGGACCCACAAGGTTGGAAACGGTGGCTTTTCTCAGTATAATTTTATCACCAAGAAACCGTATCGTGGCATTAACCCCTGGTTGCTCCTTGCCACTGCTGAAGAGAAGGGTTACTCCTCTCCTTACTGGCTCTCCTACAAGCAGTGCCAGGAAAAAGGTGGACAGGTCCGTAAGGGTGAGAAATCCACATTGGTTATCTTCTGGAAGTTCCTTAGCAAAGCAGCCGTTAATGCTGATGGTACCCCTGCTCTGAACAAAGATGGCAATGCCAAGTTCAAGACAGTCCCTATGCTCAGGTACTTCTCAGTATTCAATATCGAACAGTGTGATGGCATTGAGGCTCCTGCTGCCAAGGTTGATGAGTCCCCTGTGAAGGATCTCTCTCCAATAAATGCTTGTGAGCACATCATGTCTCTTTATGCCACATGCCCTAAGATCAACCATGGCTCTAACAGGGCTTACTATTCCCCTGACCCTGATACAATCACCATGCCCGACCAGGACCAGTTCACCAGCATGGAAAAGTATTACTGTGTACTGTTCCACGAAGCTGCTCACAGCACTGGTCATGAGTCCAGGCTGCATCGTTCAAACTTCCTGAACTATTTCGGTAGCAACGATTATGGCAAAGAAGAACTGGTTGCTGAGATGACTGCTGCCTTCTTATGTGCCATTACTGGTATTGAAAATAATACTATTGAAAACAATGCTGCATATGTGGCCTCTTGGAAAAAGACCATCAAAGCCGACACCAAGATGGTAGTCCTTGCTGCTGCCCAGGCTCAGAAAGCTGCTGATTATATGCAGGGCATCATCCACGAAGAGCACAAGGCTGATCTCAGCCTTGCCTTATAAGGAGTAGGTTATGAAAGAAGCTCTTACAGCAGAAGGATATGTGATGAAGAACAAGAAGATGAAGAACAAGAAGATGCTTTTCTATAGGATCAATCCTCGTAGACCTTTGGATGATGATAGTCCAGATGGGTACCAGGAAAGTGATCAGGATTTTGTCCTTAACAATCTTGAAGTAGCCGTAGAGCTGCTTGAAAAGGAGTACAGGATAGGTGTTTACCAGCATGACCCTACGATTGAGATAGAGACATTGGTGACCAAAGTGTATACAGTTCAGATGCTCTTGGACATGGCTGCTGATGCTGAGAAGGAATATCTCAGACTTCGTGAGGAGTATCCTCCAGGAACCTATAACAGGGACAGGAACGATAAGTATACCGAGATGCAGAATGCCCTGGTTTGTGCCCAATGGATGGAGAGGGAAGGTATCACCGAGATAGAAAATGTCGGACCCTTCACCTCAACTTTTGTCAAGATGCTCAAGAAGAGTATTCGTGTGCAGATCAAGAGAGGCTCTGTTGTATACTCTACTCACCCCAAATATCCTAGAGAGGGGATAATAACCACCAGGATACTGACCGTAACCATCCACTCTTTTGATAGAGGATATGCAAACAATCCTGATGTAAAAAATGGGGCAATTCACTGGATAGGAGCTGGGGGATACTGGAAGTGGTGCAGTGTTAATGATATTCTGGTAAAATAAATGGCTAATCTAATCGATCAGGCTAATAACACTAAGGTAATATAGATTTATACCGACAAATAAGGTGTGAGTCAGTAGCTGGGATCACAACCTTAAAATAAAAATGAAAGGTAGGATGTAACAAATGAAGAAATTATCATTCGTGAACGTATTAAAGTTTCTAGCCCTGGCTTTTGCAATGGTTTTTTTGGTGACACCCATTGCTTTTGCAGCAGTCCCTCCCCAGATAGACGCTGGACAAATCTCTACAGTAGGACTCAAAACGGATGGTACCGTAGTAGCAGTTGGGTCTTCTGCTTTAGGTAACCTTAATGTAAGTGCCTGGACTGATATCATTCAGGTTTCAGCTGACTACCTTGTGACAGCTGGTCTGAAAGCCAATGGGACAGTGGTAGCTACTGGATACAATAATGCAGGTCAGTGCAATGTAAGTGGTTGGACACACATTATCCAGATAGAAGTCTCACTGCGTGATCATACCATTGGACTTAAAGATGATGGGACCTTGGTAATCGTAGGAGACTATGGTTATGGTCAGAATGCTGCACTTACTTGGACAGGGATCAAACAGATATCAAGTGGTGAAGCTGACATTTTCGGTCTGAAAAATGATGGGACTGTTGTGGCTGCTGGTGGCAATAGTAATAATAGTCATGATGCAACTAGTTGGACAGACATTACTCAGATCTCTGCATATTATTGTCATATAATTGGTTTGAAAGCCGATGGTACCGTAGTGGCTGCTGGTGACTATGAACAAGGTCAGAACAATGTAAGTAGTTGGACAGACATTATCCAGGTTTCAGCTGGTGCTGGTCATACAGTTGGCTTGAAAGCTGATGGGACTGTGGTTGCTGTAGGTTATAATTTTAAAGGATGCTGCAACGTGAGTGGCTGGACAAACATTATCCAGGTTTCAGCAGGGGAGGATACCACTGTTGGATTGAAAGCTGATGGTACTGTGGTTGCTTGTGGCAATACCACTTTTGTTCCTTACAAAGGTGTAGAACTTTGGAACCTCGGTATCTATGAGTACAAGGTTGCAGTACCGAATGTTGTCAGCCTCTCTGATACTGTGGCTGAACAGACTATCGTGAATTCAAAGTTGACAGTGGGTGCATGGGATTCCTATTACAATGATGCTCCTGTCAATACAGTTATAAGCCAAGACCCTGCTGCTGGTACTTCTGTAAGCAAGGGTACTCAGGTTACTCTCGTTACCTCTCTTGGTGCTGAGCCTGTTGTGACTCCTCCAGTTGTAGAGACTCCCCCAGTTTCAGTTCCAGAGCCTGAGCCTGTTTTTGAGCCTATCGTGACACCTGAGCCTGAGCCAGTTGCTCCAGTAGCTCCTGTCATTCCTGAGCCAGTTGTGACCCCTGTAGTAACCCCTGAGCCTATAGTGACTCCTCCTGCTCCAGTGACCCCTGAGCCTGTTGTAGTAGTGGCTCCTGTAGTCCCCCCTGTGACAGTGGTAGTGGTTCCTGAACCTGTTGTGGTAACTCCTATAGTGACACCTCCAGTGGTTGTGACTCCACCAGTGGTCATTCCTGAACCCCCAGTGGTTGTGGCTCCACCTGTTGTTGATACCAGCAAGGTTGTAGCAACCATTATAGTACTGAATCAGGAAAACCATCCTCTGAGTGGTGTCCTTGTTACCTTGAAAGATAAGGACGGTTCCTTCCTCTATCAGGCAACTACTGATTCCAATGGAAAGGTAATTGTCTATTTGAACAAAGCTGGTAAGGTCTGGATCTACAAAGGCAAGAATGGTTATACCTCTGTTGTCAATGCTGATGTGCAGGTCATCAATCGTGGTTCAAAAGATGTTGTTGTAACCTACATGAAATAATACGGATCAAGGGGCTTGCAAGCCCCTTTTTCTCTTGATCTTAGTAGATTACCATAGTATCTATTAACAAAATCGGTAAAGGAGTACGATATGGCTAAGTGTCCTAGTTGCAACAAATTTTGTGGTCTGGAGTTACAAGACCCAGAAGTCCAGCAGATGGAGATAGAAAGCAGGGAGGACAATGGCAAAGTCTTCCTCAACATCACAGGAGAGATCAGGATAGTAAGAAATTCGGAATGCTGTGGTGATGAAATCAAGGAAGCCTCGTTTACCTTTGAGAAAGAGTTTGAGATCAAAGGTCACGTAGAAGGTGATCACGAGTTTTCCATTGATGAGGGAGATGTCAATCTTATCGAAGAGAGTGGAAGTCGGTACAAAAAGAGCTTCTACGGAGTGGATTGGATGCCTGAGATAACTTGTTCCTGTGGACAGCCTGTTGAGCTGACAGCAGATGATAAGAGCATCTCCTTCACTGACCAGGTTGCTGCTTCTGAAATGGATGATCTTACATACTAAATGTACTTTTCTTCATTATTTTTAAATTTCATGTCTTTAGTTAATCTTGAAAATTGAGGGAGTCACTACGTATGAAAGTAAAAATGGATACCTTAGACACACGTATGAAGGAATATGAACAAGCTGAGGCAGGTCAGAGATTTCTGCCTCTATTACCTATTTGTTGTCGTATAGACGGTAAGACCTTCCATACCTTCTGCAGGGGTCTTAAACGTCCCTATGACGGAGGCTTCTGTGATCTCATGAGACAGACTGCCAAATACCTAGTGAAGGAAACCCAGGCCAACATGGGGTACTGTCAGTCAGACGAGATCAGCCTGGTATGGTACAGTAATGACTACAAAAGCAAGATCTTCTTTGATGGTAAGGTCCAGAAGATGAACAGTGTCCTTGCATCCTATGCTACTGGTTTCTTCAATACCCACAAAGCCGAGTATATCCCCTCTAAAGCATCCCTAATAGCTGCTTTTGACTGCAGGGTATGGCAGGTACCTACCTTGATGGAAGCTGCCAACATGTTTGTCTGGAGAGAGAAAGATGCTACCAGGAACAGTGTAGAGATGGCTGCTCAAAATTACTTCTCTCACAAGGTCCTCTATAAGAAGAGCAACAGTGAGATGCAGGAGATGCTTCATGAGAAGGGTGTAAACTGGAATGACTACCCTGCATTTTTCAAGAGGGGCACCTACATTCAGAAGAGGAGGACCTCCAGGAAATTTACCACTGATGAGCTGGACAAGCTTCCTGAGAAGCATGATGCCAGGAAGAACCCTGATCTGATGATAGAACGTACAGATGTGATGATCCTGGATATGCCTCCTATCACACAGGTCCAGAACCGTGTGGAGGTCATCCTGTTTGGAGAGGAGCCTAAAATTTTAGTAGTTGACCAAAATTACTTAAGACTTCAATTTAAAACAATACTCAAGGAGAAGTCATGAAAGAAATAGAAGCAGCAGCAACCTTTTGTACTCAAGAACTCCTTGCAATAATGACAAAATACTTTCCAAAAGATAACAGATCCTATGCCCAGAATCCAATAGCCAGTCTCATAGCAGCATACGAGTATAGTCAGCAAAGCTTTACTGATTTCCTCAGTAAAGTTATACAAAACTTCTTTGTTCATGCCATGCCTAAAATGATGGAAGATGCAGAGTATGTCCATAACTACCTCAAGACCCACGGTCACACCAAGAGGAACAGGGGTGGTCACGGTAATGGGGACAGCTATGTATGGTACATCCCCTGCAAGAAGGAAGGCACCAAACTCATGGGGTATTGTGATCAGAACCTGGATTATATCATTGTCCTGGAAAACGATGCTTTCAAAAAGGCTGTACATGTTCGTGGCACAAGGATGAAGGGATCTTCAGAGTTGTCCTACCTCCCGATATCAGCCAAGTACAGGGACATCATAAGATCGGCCCACAATATCCAGAGAGACAAGGAACCTCGTAGGGACCCACTGTGGTTCAAAGATTGTAGGGATATCGGTTATATCCTCTCTTATGAACACTCTCTCCTTGGTGGCAGTCCTCTGTTTGAAAAGGTAGATGGAGCAGCCATGAGGATATCTGAAATAGGTCATGTCCTATTCTGTGTGAACTCTCAACGTACCTGGGTTGATTGTATGGAGAAGGACCGTGATTGAACAGGAATTTTATGAGACAGTAGCACTACTAGAAGTGTCTATAGCCACTCCTAATTTTCATGACTGGTCATGGTTCAGATTCCTTCTTAGTGAGATTACACGATTGGCCTGGTTAGGCAAAAGTGAATACTGATATGGTTAAGACAAACGGTGCCGAATTCAAGAAGTTCTACAGTGATCCATTTTGGGATGATGGTTGCTATCACGATGATGTAGCTTTCAAAATAAACGGTAAGGTTCCACATCCCGACCTAGATATACCAAATATTATTGGAGATACAGATGTTGTAGAGTTTGAAGGTGGTTTCATAGTAATGGGTGATGACAGCACCTTTGACTTTGAAAAGACCTTTTTGAATTGGAAGAAAGAACAGACCATGGTTACTGTTGTTGTCTGGGTACCAAGGGATAAGCTTGTGGACCTCCAAGCAGTTGTGACAGACCTTCAAGGTGAAATATTGTAGTGACTATGAGTATACATCATGCAAAAGAAGTCCCCCAGGTAACCTGGCAATACTGGGGTATACACGAGTTTATGGCTACTAATCCAGGTATATATGGAATGGATGCTCAAAGAAGCAAATGTCATGATAACCTATGTAAAAAGTATGGAATAACCAAAGAAGAAAGCTGGGCTATCACAGGTAATATGCACAAATACTCAGATGCAATAGATCTTCATGATGCTCTGATGAAAATAAGGAAAGCTAAATGATACCTGCATCCAACTTCATGGCTACGATTGCAGTCAATGTGGATAACGAAAAGCTCTCAGATGCTGACTTCAGGCAGATGATTAGAAACACCCTGCCTATTGTAGATTATGATACCAGGAACGACCCCTGTGAGGAGTCATTGGAGGTCTTAGATGCTATAGAACTTCTTTAAGTCAGAGTGAGAATGAAACCCACGAGTGATTTATGAATCATTACTACGTTGAAACCCAATAGTCGATTATGAATGAAGGAGTGAATGAAACCCACAATGGCTTTATGAATCATTAAGATATTGAAACCCACGAAAGAACTATGAATCAATGATCCATTGAAACCCATAAGACGATTGAAACATTTTATTAACGAAACGGTCCTGGTATGCACATCCCAGGACCGTCTCTAACTTGAAGAAACCCATTCGGTGAAACTCGCAGTTTTAAATATAGTACATTTCTTTTTAAAATCAAGTAAATTTTTGTACAAACTGCTAAGGTGAAAACCGTTATAGGGATAAGATGAAGATAAACCCTATTGAACAAGCAGTGGCTCCCCTCAAGAATGATGCTATTCTGAAAGCAGAACTGCATGCAGTGGCATTGATTGAGAAATGCCGTAAAGAGCTTGAGAATGCTGGTAATGACCTTCAATTGGTAGCTCCCTATCCCAAAGCAGGAAAGGTAAGCAGGTCCGAATATTTTATGGCTATGTCGAAGAGGCAGTTGTTTCAGTCCCTGGTAACCTATCGTCAGGGTAGCAGAAGAGTAAATGAGCCTGAGTATGTAGACATCACAGAAGATCGTATCCAGAGGTTCATGGGTGTGACAAAAGCTGATGCTTCTGCTCAGTATGATACTTTTGTAGCAAAGCTGATCGGAAAGATCGGAGAGGCTTCAGAGGCCACTTTGGTAGGCAATCATGTATGGAGTTTCTCGGTCCTGAAAGTTATAACAGCTTCAGGTACTCAGAACTGGAAAACACAGATGATCATCAATGTATCGAAACTGGGTAAGCTGTTCAATCAGTTCCCTACAAGAAAGGTGAAGTAATGATAACAATCAAAGAGATGAAGATGATAGCCATTGCAATGGCAAAGACAAGACCCTCGGATAAATCCACCTACGATCTTCTTACCTGGAAATCCACGGTACATCGGATTGTTGATGTGATGCCCAGAAGGAAGTCTTTCAACCATGAGAACTTCATAGACATTTGTTACACCTATGAGGACCCTACCTGTATGTCAAAATTGCCGTATGCACTCAGGAAGGAGAACCTGACATCATAGACAATGAGTTTTAAAAATATGTGTACAAACTACCTACCCTAAAACCGTTATAGGGATAAGAAACTAATAAAGGAGTACCAAATGAGTACAAAGTTTAGAAATTATTTAACTGTAGCAGTAGTATTATTGATCAGTTTGTTGTTATCAGGTTGTGGTGGAGGTGGAAGCAATGGAAGCAGTGACTCCGGTTCCAGCACACCTGCTCCTGTTGCTATCACATACTCAGTGTCAGGTGTCCTCACACAGAATGGGGAACCCCTGTCTGATGTAACCATTACCTTAACCAAGCCCTCTGCCCACAGTGCAGCAGTAGCTGTTGCCTTCAGTGGAAGTCAAGCTGAGACGACCACAAATGAAAATGGTGAGTATTCTTTCTCAGGTCTGACAGCTGGTACTTACACAGTAACACCATCATCGGATGACTACTCTTTCACACCTATCAGTACCTCTGTTGCTGTTGACAGTAATGAGAGTGTGGCTACCTCTGCTTTTACAGCCAGGGACACCTCCACTCCATCACCTACCCCAACACCAACAAGTAAGTACAAGATTTCAGGATTGGTAGGAAGCCATGTAGCTCTTAACATTGTTCAAGGATCTATATCAGGGGTTACGATTACATTGACAGGTACGACTGGTATTGCCTCCAAAGGTGCTGATGGAAGTGACAAATTAACAAGTTTAGGTATTCCTGTAACAGGAACAACCCTCACTGATACTGATGGACATTTTGAATTCACAGTAGAAGATGGTTCTTATTATTTAACAGCTTCAAGGACTGGGTACAGGTTTTCGGCTGTTGATAATTACTCTCGTCCTACAATAGTACTGATAAATATCACAGGTAGAGATGACTCAGGTACACAGTTCCATGGCTCTCCTAATCCAACTCCTGTTGCAACTCCAGCTCCTGTTGTTACACCTTTACCTTCTATTTTACTCGGAGCTGTACTTTTCCCTGAGGCATCTCTAGGATCTGGAAGAAATGGACTGGTAGGTGCAACTGTCACTTTGACTTGTTTGGATAACAATAATGCTATTCTGACTACTACCACAATAGCTGGTGGGAACTACAGTTTCTCAGGATTAACTAGTGGACGTTATACGATTACTGTAAAAGCAACAGGATACACATTCACTCCTGCTACTTCAAATATTATTATGGACGTTGAAAATTGGAATACTACAGGTGATAGTAGAACCTTCACAGTTAATTAAGTATACTTGACTAAGGACGGTGTATAATGAAGAACATGTCAGCAAAAGAAGGGGAAAGGCTTTTCAATATGGTCATGTACGTTGCAAGTCTTACCCAGTCAGCATTTAGATTTGCCCAAGGAAAGGACCCATTTGACTTTGAGGATACAGCTATTGCCGAGTTTTTGATGGCAAAGAATATGCCTTTCATAAAGGATGGGGATATGGACTACAAAGAGGCTCACCAGGACTTCTTGCAACAGATGTTCTTTTATGGATGGAAGTTGGGTAAAGAAGATTTTCCTAGTAGAACCCACCCTGATCTGGTAAGCTGGGAAGATCTTCCCAGAGCATCAAAGGATATGTACGGCTACATAGCAGCCACTGTCTGTGCAGCAAAGGACTTTTATAGCTCACTAAAAAGGGATCTTGAGGATGACATCATGAACAGCTTCAAGCCCATGAACATGCTTGGTGCAATGGGCATAAAGCAGCATCACTTGAATCAATAAGCAATGAAGAAGCACTTGAAACCTATCACAGCTTTACAACCCAGAAGGACCTCAAGTCCTTCTGGGGGTTTTAACCTTCTTGAGAAAGATACCAGTCTCCCTGCCATTAGGAAGAAGACGGATGATGTCCCTGATCAACTTTCTATTATAGGAGACAGTCTTTCCGTCTAAATGCCTCACGTAGAAGAACTGGTATCCACTTGTAAACTCATCAATGTTGCTAAGCAGGACCACCTGTCCTGAATGCAGCTCTACCCTAAGTGCTCTAGTTCCAGACATGGCTATTCTCCCGAATAAATGAAGACAGAAGTAGCTACGGATTGTAGCTACCTTGAATCAACCTTACTTGCTTATACCTTGTCCCACCGATAGTAGGGACCCTGAACTGAAAGAGTCCAACCATCTACAGGGGCATCAAACAGCTCCTTGTTCTTGTCAAAGGACTCACTCTTGGTAAGAAGCAGAAAAACAGTCTTCTTGGAGATCCTGAAAAGTTCTTTGAGAATTTTCTTGTAGAAGTCTTCAGGATAAAAATTGAAGGAGCTGATACAGGTCACCAGATCAAACTCACCCTTCTTGAACGGAAAGGGAACCTCAGAGGAGTCATGGTAGATCACATCGGTCTTCTGGCTCTTGAGGAATACCTGGTAAGGCGTACCAGGCTTCTCAGTACCTTTAGCAGCATGTCCAAGGTCATTCATCAACTCCACAAAGACACCTGCACCTGTGGATACATCAAGGACCTTGATAGGATCACAGTCTTTGTAATCACTCAAATACCTGTCAATGATGGACTGCTGGAAGTTGATAAGACCTTCTCTGTCCCTGTACTTGTGGTCTTCAGCAAGACCTGCTTTGTTCAATTTACCACTAATCTTGGTATCCTTCCATTTAAGGCTAAGCATAGTTATACCTCCATTATTTGATATCTTTAGAGAGACTATATTCAAACATCTCTTTGTACCTCATAGCCATTAGCTCACTACTGTAATGAAGAACAATCTCATTCCTCATACTCTCACCTATCTCACTTCTATTGTTCAGATCACGGATATAGCATAATTTTTCTTCAAGATCACTCAGATCATGCTCAACTGTAAAAGCACCTGCACTCTCAAGCTCAGGAATATTACCTACTCTGGTACCTAAGATAGGAACACCACAAGCAGCAGCCTCAAGAATACAATTGTTTGATCCTTCAGTGGTACTGAGGTTCACATAAAGATCAAGCTTTTGGTAGAATTCTGGCATCCTATCATGGACAACCAGTGCTGATCTACCCTGCTCCATCAGAATGATACCTTGTTTGGTACAGATCTTTCTAAGCTCTTCTATTCTCTTAACCTTAGCCCTATCAGGAAGATCATTCCCTGCCCAACCTATAACGAAACCATTAGGCTTAGGCTTAGGTACAAACACATTAATGTTCACACCATTTGGGATAAGAAAGAACTTGGTATCAGGTAGATTACTCCTTGCATATTGATCAAACCAGGTCTTATTAGGGACTGCTATAGCTGCTGCCTTACCAAAATGACTAAGAGACTCCTCCAAGGAACGAACAACGAGACCACCTATGGTAGCACATACACGGTGGCAATGGCACCCCATTCTGTCCAGAGATTCATAGGTAGGCCAATAAATAAGATCAGCATGAAAGCCAAGACCCTTCCTGACAATATCAAATCCACTCACCTTCTGAATATTGTAATAGGGGGATAGATGCCTTTCAAGAGCAGTACACCTGACATCAAAGGCCCAGTTGTTTTGGTTGAGAGGTAAGAATACTGTTCTCTTCCCACTAGGGTTACTCTTATAAGGAGGAGGATCTGGAGGTACAGATACTACTGATGGTTGAACAGGAACAGGATCGACTGGTACCTCATTTTCAACCTGCTGAGAAGCACTCCTGAACTGTCTACTTAACTGATGATGTACTATGACTGGCTCTCTAGTAGCTAATTTATTATCAAAGATATGACAGTACTCTTCAGGTAAAGGCTGCACAATAAGCTTACCCTGATACTTTTGTTGAAACAGCCTCATAAAGTCCCTTTGAGACAAGGAAGCTGAGTTTATATCACAAGTGGCTACCCAGTCCATTAAGAGATGTTTAACCAGAGGAGAGTTCTTCCAGTAGGAAGTACCAAGCAGATATCCTCTTCCATCTCTTGTATACCAGGCAAGATCAGTATTATCTTTTATAGCATATAGCAAAGTAGGGTACTTCAAAACTTCAGCATCTGCATCTAACCATACAACATTATCATTGTGCTTGTTCATCATGTTAATGAGGAACTGACCTCTGTATAGATTGTTGGACTTCCAGCTGCCTCTTGATGCAACTCTTTGGATGTCATACTTCAGACCAAACTTTTCCAAAGAAGCCTTAAGAACATGATGCTGTTCCTCATATAGAGAGGTGTAAAAGGATACTATGATCACTATTCTACCACCTCTTCAATGTATCCGTAAAGTTTCAGAATAGAAGGATCGTAAGGTATAATATCATTGAGCTTAGAAATATTGGATAGAGAGATAACTACTGTTCCAAGATCTTGAAGGTACTTTATCCCTGCTCGTAACTCTTGTTCGATTACCTTATGCTCTCTAGGCAGTCTCTGGTCCTTTTCAGCACCATAACCTTTATGAAAGTGCAAACCCACAAGATCGATTCCAAGAAGGTATATTGGATTACACCCCAATACATGAGCTAGATTCATAGCAAGGTAGCCTGTGGATCTCCCATAATATAAACCATCATTAAAAGACTTTGAAATGATCTTAGGAGTCCTACTGAGTTTCTTAATCGTTTTAATAGCCTTATCATCAGGATAGCCGTTTCTAATGTTATCTGACACATAAAGATTCTGTTTTAGCAGGTTCTCCTTATCATCTCTGAAGTAATCAATGTCCATGGCTACATGATAGGTACTCCTACCCAGTTCATATGATTTATTTGTGCCTACCGTGATCTCATTAGTTATCAATTTTCCAGTATCCAAACCATTAGCTATCATTTTTTTGATGGACTCTCCTCCACCTATAACAAAACCTCTCTTATTAAAATGTACATTATCTTCGATCATTTTGTTACACATCCCTTACTCTCAATCTGCTTTTGAACCATCTTTCCTGTAAATGTTATCCCATTGGCAAGACAATACAAAAAGATAACAGACTCAGGAATCAAGACCATCTTGGATTGTGATACACTCAAACCTGCCCAGACCAAAAAGACTGTTAAATTTGATATAAAGGTACACATAACAAAGGAAAAACGAGTAGCTGATAAGGTCCCTACTTTGTCACTCATCAAAGAGTTCCATACAGCACCCATAGTTTACCTCCTTGCTTCATATAACTTGCAGTACTCCTGCTTCTCTGGACATTTAGCACAGAAAAAACCAGGTTCAGTAGCCCTCCCAAAAGCCACACACGTAGTACAGTCTACAACTGCAATACCAGGACTCTTAATAAATGATTCCTTTATCTTATCAAATAATTCAGATTGGGGTACTATGACAGTAACAACATCTTCATAGGACAATACATCTCCAGTAAGGTTAATAACAAACTTCCCTTCTTGTATCTCTATATTATCTATCTTCATCATCTCTCCTATGCATATATGTTTATGCCCCATTTACCATACTCATCATACGTGCCATAAGCATTCATCCACCAGTAGGCATCAACATACTCATCCTGGGCTTTAAAGGTCTCCCTGGATGTTATAGAGGAGCTGTCAGGGTAATAACAGTAGTCAAGGTCAACCCATTGGTTATCTGACTCTCGTTTATAAACAGTCCAGGCATGTCCACCCAATGGAGCATTAGCTCCAGCCTTTACAAGACCACCATAAGTACGAATCCTATCAGCAGGTACTCCAGCAGCCAAGAGCATAGAATGTATCAAAAAAGCCTGGTCCTCACAATCCCCTGCCTTCGATTTCAAAATCTCAGTGGGTTTGGCCCAATACTCACTAAAATGATATTGTTCTTCATCTGAAGTATAAGTAATATTCTCTGTTAGCCACTTCAGAATCTTATCAGCTTTCTGATCATTCGTATCCCCTGGTGCAATAATAGTTCTAACCAAATTTTTAACCTGCAGGTTACCAAGCTGAAGATACTGTCTGTAATCAGTGCCATTTAACTTACCTGCTGGATTATAGGTATTGTTCCACGAATAGCTATATTTGTTCACAAGAACAGAATACAGCCCACTTGGATCAGTTTTCGGCTTCAGTAGATCTTCAATCTTAACAATAGGGAACAGAGTTGTACCTGATGGAAATAGACTAGTTACAATAAGTCTATTAAGCTCAATACTCATAAAAACCTCAGTAATTTTAAACTAACACAATAACAAACTACTTCTTAATATACACCATTTCAAAACCAATTTCTGTAAAAGATATCCCTGCCTCACAAAGTAAGTTATAGCCTTGTTCATAGTCAACAGTAACCTCCCACAATCTGGGCATCATTATGACATCTGCCCTGGTAGTCTCTATAAAGTCCATCAGGTCCTCATACTTGTTAAGGGAGGATTGTGCATTGGTCAAAATAATCAAATCAAAATCAAGCAAAGATGGTGAAGGGAAGGTATCACTGATCACTTTAGCTTTTGAATTGAGACACTCACCAAGCATCTTATTGGCTACATTCCTACGAAGATCATACTCACATGAAGTAACATCTTCAAACCCCATAAGAGATAGAGCATGGCTAACTGTACCTATACCCGATGCAGGTTCAAGAATACTACAAGTCTTAGGGTATCTCTCATTTACAAATCCAAGAACAAAAACATCATACTTGGATAGCATTTGTCCTTTATCAATACGGATCTTATAAAAATTATAGAGACCTCCATCCGTCTCACCTTTTTTAGCTAAAAGATCCTTACCCACTACAAGCATCTTTTCATTCAGCTCAACAAGATCCATATCTATCCCCTATACTCCCACCTGATATAATTAATATGACTGGTATCAGTTTTTTCCCACCCATGAGGTAAGATTATTTTATCTATTTTCTCGCTACCTTTTGCATATTTATCTTCTGTAGAAGTAATTATAAAGACTGTTTTACGAGAGATACGAAATAGTTCAATAACAATTGGCACCCATAAATCCTCTGGAAAAAACCAGATAGCATTCATAAGAGTTACAATATCAAATGACCTATCTTCAAATGGATAAGGTAAAATATTACCATCCACTAATACAAAAGGAATTTTTTGACTCTTCAAAAGAGGTGCATAAACACATGGAATAGGTTCATTAGATCCTAATATCTCATTATCATAAGCTCTAGAAAGCTCTAAGAACATCCCTGAACCACAAGACATATCAAGAATACTATGCCCACCATTTTTAATCTCAGGTAAGAATCTTTGAATAACTGACATTATAGATTGCTGGTATCTTTTACGGTCTATGAATTTTTCAAAGTTGACAACCTTATCAGCAGACCAAAACTTAGTAATGTTGTCACGAAACTTATTTGGAGCTTTTGGGTTGTTCCAATTAAGACTTAGTATACTATCCATCCCTTACCTCTCTAAATTATTTATTAACCTCTCCACACATTTAGTCCATTTTTTTCCTCGCTATTACTCTCCACCTACCACTGGTGTTCTTTTTTGTTACCACCTCCAAATTATTATTATTTAGCAACTTTTCCAATCCTGAGTAGTTAGTATATATTGACTCCTCAGGTCTTACAGGAAGACCTCCCTCTATGCTCTGTGATGTTAAAGCCAGTAGCCCTCCTACCTTCATCTTATGTGAAATATTCTTAATAGCCAGATAAGGTGTACGAACATGCTCAAATGCCTCATAGAACATCATCAGGTCAACACTGTTATCATCTATCATGCTCATGGACATACAGACATCATGACGGTATCCTTCAAAACCCAATGACTTAATATAATCAACACTGGGTTGCATGATGTCTAAACCTATCATCCTAGAAATTGAGTAACCCCTCTCCTTCAATATGGTTAAACACTGTCCTCCACCAGAGGCTACATCTACTACTATATCCATACCCTTACTCAGAAATGATTGAAGGTCCCCAATACGTTCTTCATAGCTACTCCATTCAGACCTCTTCCTTGCCTTTTCTGCATGGTGAGTAACTATACGATCATCCCAATAGTTACCTGAATATGGACTAAGAAAGACAGATTCACAATCTTTACACTCACTGAAGTGGTATACAATCTCAGAGTTCAATAAAGGTACACGAGAGAACTTAGCCCCATTAATCATCAAGGGTGTATCTATCTTGGTCATAGGTATCTTCCAGACATTGGTAATATTCTTACCATCACACACAGGGCAGTAATCCCTGACAGTATTTCCAAATACTTTACCAGGCATAATTCCTTGACTCCTTCCCACCATCGACCCATCTTACAAATTTTATAAGCTCTCTTGCCGTAACCTGCTTTAGATCTTCCAAATTATTGTCCTTACAGATCTCCTGTAATAAATACATACGTTCTTTTTGCCTGGAGCTAAAAATAGGGGAGTTATTGATTAAACTTCCAGTTGTTTTATCATCCCAAAATGAAAGTCTCATATTATGTGAATGGGTCTTAATTACAAGGGTACGATCTAAGATATGTGAGCATAGTATCCACTCCTGAATAATCACCTTAGGATCTTCAGGTGCCCAACTATTATCTTTAGCAATAAGACTACGAAAAAGGGTATCTGACCTTGTTCCAACTCTTAGTATAAGATTATCAAGAGAGACATACATATAATTTGAAGATGGATAACAAATAATAAAAGCATTTGGATCATCCAACAAATGAGTCCCTCTATCAATCATACCACCTGTATTATAACACTTAGGTTTATCCTGTGGTTTGATTACAAATATACCCTTCATAGAGGGGGTACACTGAGATCTACCTGCTGGCATAGTAAAATCAGCCACACAACCATTCCTTCTTAGGATCTCTATCTCATCAGTGATGTTACAGGACAGAGGATCAGAAGCATTCAAGGCCCAACGTCCATGTACAAATCCCCAGTCCCTTATGGGTAGTCCATACTTTCTGAACTCCTCCATTGACCCTTTAACAAAAAGCTCAAAAAGCTCACTGTCTGTAATGGACTCTTTCTTAAAGGTCTCTTTCCAGTCATGATTGGTAAGCTCTGAGCGGGTCCATCGTTCATGATGAATATGTAAATGAATATCATACCCTAAATGTGCTAGTGTTTTAACATGAGACATGACCATATTATGTTGACTTGTAGGACTGAAGAGAGGTGCATTGTCCTTCCACTTCATACCAGCAGTAATTTTAAAAAAGAGACTCGGCCTAAAGAATCCCATCTTTATATCTGAAATCATACGTTTAAGTATGAGATCCACTTTTTCAAAATTACTTGTACTGGAAGGTTCAAAATGGTCTACATGTAGATAAACAATTCTATCACATTGAGAAAGTTTATTTTTAGTAGCCTCATGTAATTGCATTACTTATGTCTCCATAAATCCCTATACATCTCTTCTAATCCAGTAGTAATTTACAGTAACACTGTGACCATTGCAACTCTTATAGAAAGTCATCTTACCTGTTGCAGCATTTATATGATACTCACCATAATAGGACAGGTAAGAGATAGAGCTTACCTGTCTACCTGTCACAGCATCATCAAAGACAACCTCAATATTAGCAATCTCTACACAGAGCCAATCAGGATGTTCCACCTTTTCCAAGACTCTCTCTATGTTTTCTTCCAAAGAAGGATTAGGCCAATATAGATTAAGAACCTCCCCTTCAACATATTGAGGAACTCCTGCATACACCCACGGAGTGGATGTGTAGGCCATGGAATTGTCAAACACATAACCACTAGGATTTACAGAGAAGGTAAAGTACTCCCCTATGATATAATCCTCAGTAGATGGATCATCAGGAGGTTCCTTCCCAAAGGCTACTGAACCATACAAAGGCAGAGCCTGGGCATCCCTATGAGTTATCTTATTACCAGTATGATTAGGAACCCATGCAGATCCATTCCATCCAAAATTGAGAGGTGTCATATCAAGAAAGAGCCAGGTGTAATTTGGATACCCAGGCCACTTATATCCTGTACTATTAAAACCATACATGAGTGTTCCAGAAATCACCGATCTATTGGGCAGAGGTATAGTTCTCAAATGAGTAATACTTGACTCAAGATCAGAGGCCCCTGCATAAGTTGGATATGAAATATCTGTATAAGTAACAAGATCAGTCCTATAACCCCAGCTGGCAGAAGCACTGAGCTGATACATGTAATTACCTGAAACAAAACATCCTGGGTATGTGTAAGTACCATAGTAGCCAGTATTAACAGGAATGGTCCTAGCCACACTGTAAAGCAAATTCCATCTTGTCCCATCTTCAAGGCTTCTTACAACCCAAGTACAATAAGTTGGGGTGCCAGTATTCTGGACTACATAGCAAATCTTCTTAAAGTCATCAGTAACACACACATCATAAATAGTGCCTGATATAGTCTCATCAAAAGTAGATACTGTATTAGTGCCATCCCAATAATGAAGCTTCTTAGCAGCAGAGTAGGTGCCTAACCACACCATCTTACCCTTATCCACCTTCCAATACCATCTATCATTGGCTGTTGCAAAAATCATGGAATCAGCAGTAAGAGCTGAAAAATTAGGATGAGTTCTATTGTAAGTGGTGTAAGAGGTCATGTCATCGATATTAACCTTGGCTATGGTACCGTTTGTACCTTCAGTATGGATTACTGATATATTATCAAAAGTCCAATAATAAGTAACCGAATAGAAAGGAAGGATTTTGAGCCTTGTGGTGGTGGAGGTTGCTACCCAGGAGTAAGTTAAGGTACCGAGTGCATTGAAAGTGAGTACAGTAGCTCCATTTATCTGAATATAACAACCGTATGCTCCAGCAGTGCAAGCTGTTGCTGTTATACTGAGGTAATACCTCCTCCCAATAACAGTAGTCAGATCCTGCCAAACTCCATAGGTATGAACAGCAGGGTAATAATTACAATCAACCCTCATGGCCCCACTAACCCAAGTAGTATAACAATAAGAGGGGTTATCCATGCTCCAGCCACTAACATTACTATCAAAAGTACCATTGGTAACTATTGTTGTTGGGGTAGTATAAGAAAGGGTAATTACTTTGGAGTCAGTATCATCTACCTGGTACGCACGGATCTGGGGAACAGGAAGAACCTGAGTCTCCTCTACATACCCTTTTTCGTAAATTTTCTCATTATCATATCTTCTCAGAGTAGTATTAGAGGCTGTCTTAACATAAAAGAACACACCTTCATTGCTGATTACACCAGGATACCAAACAGGGGTTCCTACAGGGTAGGTTCTATAAAGTCCTTTATACCAAATGCTAAAAACACCAGAGGGACTATAATGAACAGCCCATTCTCTATTTTCTGAAAAGTAAATATAGTACTGGTAATAAGTAGTATTGCCACTCCCAGAAAGATAAAAGAAGTTGACCTGTCTTCTTGCAATAGCAATACCTCTGGAACTAAGAGTATGTGCAATTGGTAGCAAAGTTACATCGTATTCAGAGGTACCTATATCCCCAGACTTTGTTATATTAATACAAACAGCAGTATTGTAATCAAATTCATCTATACCATCTATCCTTATGCTTCCCTCCGATGTAGGTATTGCATCTGCCAGATTAGCATATAAGCTTGTTGATGTTGCAGGATGTAAGAAGGTCCTGGATCTGGTGGCAGGATTCTTTCCAATTACATTATTCACTAACAAAGCAACAGACGTATTCCCATCTTTTTCTTTAGCACCAAATAAATTTACTGAGTTTAACCCAGTATTTACAGCCATGGTATCATAAGCACTCTGAGTACGAGCTATCAAAGAAGCTATTGTTGCACTACTTACTAGATCAAATGAAGAGTTATCCTGTACATAAAATCCCTTCTTATAATTATAAGATCCTACAATAGACCAAGTACGACCAGTCCAATTGTACACATTATCATAAAGCTCACTCTCTTCATTAAACCCCATAATGAATTTATAATAACCAGTAATATAAGTAGAGACCCCATGGTTTACAGGTATATCCATTGTCACAGCAGAGGCATAGATGCCCATGGATACACTTCTCAGTCCCACAACCCTTAATACCTTAGCAGCCCCTCCAGGAAGGAGAGATTGGCTTACAAACTGATACATCTTGGTATAAGGGGTAAGATCCTCAGAGGTCACTGTGATGGTGGATGTTAAATAATAAGTCATCAAGGAAGAATCCCAATAATAAAATGTTTCTATCAGCCTCTCCTTAAACTCAGAGAAGTACATAATAAAATCAGATGTACTATCTGCAATGCAAGGATTCAACAACATGGCAACCCTTGCATTATCAAACATGATGTTACGACCCCTGCTCACAGCAAGTAAATTGCCATGTTCATCATGAGCATGTACTTCAACCAGACCTATTACTTTCATTACACTACAGTCCTTGACAACCAAGCATAACGTACTTCTACTGTCTCACCTTCATGACCAGGATAGAAGGTTATAGTACCTGCATAATCGTATCTGACCTCTTTGGTTATATCATGACCATCAGGAGGGCCTCCAACCACCTGACCTACTGTCAGGCTTGTCTGAGTCCAGTAAGTAGCCCACCCTGCGGTAACACCAGGTTGAATAGAAGCATTTGATAGAATACAAAAATAATTGTAACCACTCAATGTAACATATTGTCCTGCTGAATATGTTTTTCCTGTTACCCAAGTAGGACATACACTGATTACTGTACCTAAAGGATCACCAGAATAATCAAGGAATTTAACTTTGGGGTGAGAGTCACACATCCAGGCAACCATATTTATGAAGTTATTGAATGTATAGTTGACAGTATAAGAGGTACCTGCAGCAGGTTCTGCTACTCCAAGCCAGTCTATACAAGCACTGCTGACCAGGTTATAATCAACTCCAGCAATATAAGTAGTACCCCCTTGTACAACAGAGGACACACTAGTAATGGCATCATGAACATAATCTGACCCTGCAGCAGTCCAACCTCTCATAACAGTTTTACTTTCAGTTACAGTGGATGATTGCTCAGGAATAGAATAAATACTCCCAACAGGTACTGTTATATTCCTGGTAACTACCTCTGCATGGTACCCATACATAGCAATATCCACTATGCTTGTTTGAAGATTATCAATATATATCCCTTTAGGATTAACACCAAAAGAGTAATAATCATATAACCTATAAGAATCACCTAATCCACCGTCATTGAATCCAACCAGTACACCACGAGGAATAGGTTCCATTGCAAAATGAGTTGTTTTTGAAGGTTGATTAGCAAGACTTTTTACCCAGTTAGCCCCATCCCAACCCCAATAAATAGGTCCATTATCCACATACAGCACTATCTGAGTCCAGTAAGCATTACTCCCAGTAGTACCCATAATAGTACATACACCCTCTACAAAGGATCTATTTGGTGATGCAAACATGGAGTTACCACTCCATATGGTAGATCCTGAAACAGTCTGATTGTATATCATATAAGGAACCATATAATAATCAGTAAAGGGCACCCCTGTTGCCCCCACAATATCAATACGGCCTTTATAAGCAGTACCTCCATTACTGGACACCATATACCAGAATTGGCCTAATTCCATTGCACAGCTATAACCATAGCCACTAGCTATATTACGTGTGCTCTGATTGGTAACAACAAGAGTACTTGGACTACTTATTAATGACGGAATTCTTATAAAAGCTGGATAAGCTGGACCACTTGCTGGAGTGGTACCTCCAGAAATAGTAAACCCATCAGCAGGGACACCATTCCTTACAACACCTATAACACCAAGATCACCAGCACTAAGTGCAAGGGTTAAATCAACAAATAGGTTTGAAATTCCTATTGAACCGCTATAATTAGGTACATCAATACTCCTCGCATCAGCAACTCCACCAGTCCAGTGCCATACAATACTAGGATCATTACTCTGTACCCAAGTCAGTGTCCCACCCTCAGCTTGAAACCTACCATTCCATGGATCATAAATAGTACATTGAGCAACTACCGACATATATAAACCAAAATTAACAGTATCATGGTTATAGAAGGTATATGTAGTTCCACCAGAAGCTGCATAATCGACCTTTACAAATCCAACATTGGTAGCTACCCACAACCAATCATTATCATCATCAAAAGTAAGACCTGTAATATTAGTGATACCATGACCAGAGCACACCACTGATAAATCAAATTCCAATGCAAAAGGAGGTGTAGGCTCCAGACTGTTCATATCTACAGAGTGAACTAAAGTGGTAACACCAGTAGATCTTGTATGGTATAAATAACCATAATTATCGATACAATAATGAATGTAAGCAGGAGGGTAAAAATTAAAACCCAAATAAGGTCTACTAAGACCATTATTGATAACAAACACATATGGTTTATCTTGTAATTGAAGACCATAACCAGGACTACATGCAGTAGAACAATAAGTTCCCCACTCCCTATTCTTAGAGACATACATGTGCTTAAGAGTAACTTGTATACTGTAATTATAATTATAGTAATTTAATGAATCGAGACATCCTCCAGGATATGGAAAATAATTAGTCTCTGGCATTACATACTCTTGAATATTATATGTTGCAGTGGTCACATCTCCTGTGGCAGTAAAAAGCATTCGGAAAACCGATGGATACTTCAACCCATCAGGGTTATAAGGAGGGTCTAATACCAGGGGGTTAGGCTGATAAACACACCCTGTCACATCAGTACTCAGTGTACCTTCTGATTCTGGGACATCAGCTTCTGTAGAATCATAAAATATTTTAGTGGATACTGAAGCTTTATGAGCAAATACCCTACTAATATGGGGATCATAAATACAACCAGCACCTAGTCCACTATTTCTTCCACATTCGTAAGAACCTCCATAAGGACCTGCCCACCATTGAGGGATAGCCACATACCCCTTCATTACATAATTGCTTGAGTCATCTGTAGAGGATAGAACCGCAGCAGAGAACAAGAAATAGCTTCCTCCACCACCAGCAGAGCCATCAGCAGGGATCAATCTTCTGTTCAAAGGTGAAACATAGAAATGTTTCTTATAATTAGGCATAGCAACAGTGTAGGAGTACCCATCACTATAACCAACATAACCTCCTCCATAGTAATATTTTGCAGCATATGGATCTCTAATCAGTGTTTCATACCCAAACAGATTATCATCAGCAGAAAGGGTGATTCTTACATAATAATGTATATATAAAGTTGTAGCAGAATCATGAATAATAGGAGGATCTATTGGGCATGCAGAGTAATAACTTGCATCTCTTAAACCCACACATCTTAATGTTCTTGTTGGAGAGGTAGCAGATATTACAATCGTAGGATAAGTGATCAATACTTGTCTTCTGTCAATTGGGTATGTATAGGTACCAGAATAAGGTCCTTGTTGAGCATATTGCACAGGAGAAAATGATTGAGTTATAGGCCCAGCAGTTTCAGAAAGATAAAGGTACACGTTTTCAAGTAAAATTCTAGGATAGCTACCAGCAGCATAATGATTAAAAAACAGGATCATCCTAAGGCTATCAAATATAAGATTATGTCTACTCCTAGAGTCTTTTAACTCACCTGTTATAGAGTCTCTAGCTTCTATTTCAACAAATCCTTCAATATTCATTATCTTACCCTCTCTGAGTAATAATTATAGGTTAGCCAGTATTGACCACCATAGAAATCACTGTTAGACCATTCTGAGGTACCTTCAATACCTTCAATTGACCTATCTCCCATTGCCCCAAAACTCTCTTCAGGTGCATAAATAGACTTCTTGTAAAGCATGGTAGAGATAGTCCAATAAGGAGCACAACCATAAGGAACTACACAGCCCATTACTCCAAAATAATTTTCCTCAGGTGCATAGATCGATTTTTTATAGAGCATGGTAGAGATAGTCCAATAAGGAGCAGCACCATCAGAGGTCACACAACCCATTAGTGATTGAAGCTCTCCAAAAGTTTGCCGACTCACAACCATCTTAATACCAGGCTTAAATGTAGCATGTACTGGTGTAGTCTCTACAAATTCATTGACCATATCAGGCAACCATGGAGCTAGTTTTGATTCTTGAGTATTGGTAATATCACAACCAAGATCAGTTGCTGGAAGATAACCAGCCAAAGGATCAGTATAAGCTGCATCAAAAATACCATTACGAATATAAATCTTATACGTTTTGGAGTTCTCAAAATAGGTATGATTACTTGGTACAGTAAATTCTACAACATAATCAAAATCACCAGGGTTTAATTGACCAAACTCATTACAAATAGAACCAGGGTATATGGATACAGAGGTTGGCTTAAAAGGTCTCTGAGCCTCATCCATTATGTCAATCTTATTTGGGAGAGTACGAGTAACATCTATAGCACCATCAAGAAGCTGAGGAGCAATTGCTGGAGCTGTACCAGGAGTATAATTGGTTATCATCCAATCACGTTTAAAGATTTTACCATTAACTAGAAATAACATAGTGATTTGACCGTAGGTAGAACTTGTCTCATCACCATCAAAAAACAGTCTTGGTTGATAACCCACATTAAGGTTGTAACCATTAACTGCTACCGAGCCAGTGGTTATATTTTTAAGTGTAAAGAATATGCTTCCAGATATTGTCTCAGCATACATCTCCCATTCTTCAAGATCATCTATCTCATTACGATAAAAACAATTAATAATATCGGTATCAGATACTACACTTAATACAGTTCCCACATAAGTAAACTGCATTACTTCGGACCAGTCTCCCTCTACTCCTCTCTCATTCTTAAACTGAATCCTCCAATAGTAAACAGTATCATATGCCAAAAGATAAGGAGGTTCTCCATTCCCCATTCGTTTCATATCACTATATGTGAGAGGTATAGATAGAAAATGAGGATCTAATTCAGCCCAATATCCATCTCCAGTAGTCTCCCATACAAGAGATGTCCAAACTGTAGAAGAAGTGCTTACTTGGATATGGACAAAAGTTACATACTCACGAGGATCTTCTACAGGATAAAGAGCATTGTAAGCATCTGAATCATACTGAGCATCAAAACCAGGAAAGGGACCCCTAACTCTAAGAGTACCATGAACGTAGTCAACACGAGGGTATAAAGCAGATACGTTAGCTTTTCCCATTGTAAAGTGATCAACAGCGTAAGATGTTATATCTTCATATTCAGTAATAAGCTTATATCTTGCTTGAATAATAAACTGAGTTTGATCATAATAGAAACCTTCATCATCATCAGGGTAAGGTTGAGGGTAATAGACAGTAGGACATGACTGACCTGGTTCTAAATGTGGGGTAAGTTCAATCCACCCAGAGTCCCACTTTACTGTGCTACTTCCTAAAGGATTTATAAACAATAGTGTACTCAAAAGCCTGGATACCCCTGTTACTATTCCATGACACTCAGAGAGAGAGGAATCTATAGCATTTCCTGTTGTCTCCTCCAACTTATAGTATCCTACTAAACCAGTCTCAGAACCAAGTAGTCTCAATCTATAGTAAGTATTTAGCTGTGCTATTGTCCTGACAGTGTTCCAAAATCTTACTTCAACTAGATCTCCATTATAAGAGAATCCAGTATAGCCTCTGCCTAATCTGACTAATCCAGTACTGACTACTGGATTGATCCAAGCAGCTCCTGCACCCTCCCCCCAATCAACATGGGTACCATGACCTGTAGCAACATAACACCTGACCGAGTGTGTAGTATAATTCCTGACTATGGCAATATGGTACCAGGTACCATTCACTAAACCTAGATTCCACAATCTAGCAATATAAGGAGCTGCTTCTGATCCAGATGTTCCATGGAAATAGTTCAGAGAACCATTAGTTTCCAAGGTTAAGGTATATTCACCACCATAGCACTTATCGATGATGTTCTGCCTGTTGTAGCTAATATTTGTAGGTCTAATCCAAAATTCAAGAGTGAGATCCCCAATGATCCTTAAGGGTGCTACATTTCCTATAGTAACAATATCTGTAGAGTCATAATTGGCACACCTGATATAATATTCTGAGGGTACAGTATTTATTACTTGAAACTGTACATCAGTAGCTCGTGCTGGTGCATAGTTATTATTAAACTGAGCAGTGAACTCAGGATAATAATCTTTTAATGCCGTAGGTGTAGTCAGACCATTTGTTCGTATATTACTTGCTGACCATATTTCTTCAAAAAATGTCCAATTCTGTACGGCAAACCAATCAAGCTCCATACCAAAAGGTAGCCATTCAGTGTCTATTTTTAATTTTACTCTCCAATAAAGAGTAAGTCCAGTACGTCTAAGATCAGTTAAAGGGTACTCGATAGTTAAGAGAGAAGCATAAGGATCAGGAGTATGTGCTTCAAAGATCTCACCTGTATCCCATCTCACAGTGGCAAAATTGACTACATCTGACACCTGAAGCTGATAAGAGATTATTTTTGGTGTGTAAAACTCTGTATAAGAAGCCAAGAAGGTAGCATCAAATTCAGGATTAAGATCAGTAACTCCTATAGGATTAGTTAATCCCTCACAAAGAAGACTAGTTGCTTCCCAGGTCTCTTCAAACTGACTAAATTCAAAATCTGGTGACCATTCAGAGTATATGCCTTCATGCTTACAGAAAAACAACATCCTCCAAGTATAAGAATTCCCATCTCTTGGAAGACTCATTAAACCACTTACAGCATCATGCTGATATACTATCTCACATGTTTCACCACTACGAAGGACATGACCGTGATCGGGAAGAATCGGCTTATCGTAAGGGGGATTATCCCAGTCTGTAAAATCAAGTACTCCAGAATCCCACACAACATTATAGGGAGGGGCAGCATATCTTACTTGTACCCAAACACCAGTTACCAAATACTCATCAGGAGCACCAGATACCGCAGCTATGGAAGAGTAGTACTTTGCCCTGAACCATGGCTTCATGGGACGTACATTAGCAAGAGGGGATACTGCTGACCAAGTACCATCAATCATGTGGCCTGGAGGGGGATCAAGTTCACTGCCTATGACATAAGTAATTGTCATTTCAGGATCAATGGCTGCAATAGCAGAAGCCATTGTGAAAGATGTAACCGCAGTAGCAGAGGGAAGAACACCTACCCAGTATTTGAATACTATGGAATAGCTTTCAGCATCCCTAAGTAATACTCCAGGAGAAACAGCTGTCCCATTATGATTATACCTTACGGCACAAATTTCATCAGGGTAAAGATAATGAACTCCTGGATCTAATATAGGATGACCTGCAGCATCCATTGCTGCAAAATCCATAAGACCGGAAGCCCATACAATAGTAAGATCAGATAGATCTGTTACTACTATTTCTACACCAGTAGCAGCTATTCCTGATAATGCTGAAAGATCTCTAAAAGTAGCTCTAAATCTTGGTGTTGTTAAAAAGACAGAAGTGGGAGCAGGGTCCCAAAGATCAGTATCCCATTCAACCTCAAGATTATCAGCTATGAAGGGGTTAGATTGGAGATCTAAAACAATAGTATCTCCATCAGGAGGAGAATATGTTCCTGTCAGATCAAGAACAACATTATCACCTTCTGGAGGAATATAAGCCATTTACACATAACTCCATTTTTCACAAGAAACTGGATACACAGCACCCTCTGAAGTATAGCCACCAAAAGCCAGGGCACTACTCATATCCCCAATACCCCGATGAGTAGCTCTTGATGTTATCATATTTGTAGTTACTGTCCAGACTGTACCTGTCCACCTGAACGTATTATTTACTGTTTTAATACTTCCTGAATCTGAAATATTTCCACCATAAATAATAGCCGAAGAAGTATTACCAGCAGAGGCAGCTCCGAATAAAGTTGTGAGAAGACTTGTTGTCATAGACCAAGAAGATCCATCCCATTTCTCTACAGCATCAGTATTAGGACCACCTCCAGCAACCATTGCACTTGAAGTTATCCCCCACATCATAGGACTATATGCTGAGACGTTAGCAGAAGATGTAGTGGACCAGGAGGTACTTAAACCATTATATGCAGTAGAGGTAGTTACAGTTGTGAACCCTTTGCATAACAGTGCTGAGGAGGTATCTCCCACTCCAGCAATTCCATATTTATTGACAGGGAAAACTGTTGTTGTAGCCCATGAAGAGGCATTCCATGTATAACAACCATTATAAGCGACACCTACACCTGTAGCACCCCCTACACTCAATACAGCAGATGAGCTACCTCCTAGACCTAATGATGCCCACATAGTTACTGTATGAGCAATCGTTGTTGCCCAGGATGACCCTGACCAATACTCATTATTATTTATTCCACCAGAAGTATAACCTGTAAAGAATAAGGCACTGCCAGTATTTCCAGCACTTGCACCCCACTGTCTTCCTGTATTAATAGATCCTGTGGTAGTCCATGTACCGACACCTGATAAAGATAGACCTTGCCTGAATATTTCAGTCAATCCAACATTACCACTCAACAGTGCAGCATCACAGTAACCACATAAAGTAGATGCCAAAGCCTGATTCTGATCAGTTGTGGTAGCCCAAGAAGATCCGTTCCAGATGGAGGCTGTTTTTACAGTAATACCTCTTACAGCTACACCACCACAGAGTCCTCTATTAGTAGATCCACAAGCACTGAAAACATAGCCACCATATATATGAGAAGAAGTATCTGACCATACAACCCCATCCCACTTCTCTCCTTGATGATATACCTCAGGACCACCGTTTCTTCTACCTGCTGATGCTATTGCTGCTGAGGTATTACCAAATACAGCAACCAAACATTGAGGATGAAGCATGGTACAGGTAGTAGTCCAAGATGAACCATCCCATTTGGTAGTATAATCAAGAGGGACATTACTGGCTCCATCCATACCACCACATAATAATCCTGCACCTATAGATCCAACATAACCAGCATATGTTCTGTTAATTGTTACAGCAGTAGTGCTTGTCCAAGAGGTACCACCATAATATTCACAAGTTAATAAGTTACCTGCATTATAACCAGAAATCATCATGGTTCTAGTGCCACTCCCAAATAAGGAATGACCATACCTGGCTCCACTGACACTAGAAGTGGATGCCCATGAACTACCAGACCAGGTTTCAACAGAAGTTATAGGTATTGATGCCCCTGTATATCCACTGACTGCTATTGCTTTAGAGGTAACTCCTGCTACAAAACCCTGCTGTCTTGGTACCAAGAATCCATTGGTAGTTGACCAGGCTCCAGAATACATCCATGTGGCAGTATGAGTTTTAGGTTGAACATTATCGGCAACAGCAGCATTATAGGATTCACCAGTACTGGGAAATGCCAAAGCAAAATATCTTGTATTCCCATCAGGCACTGTAAAGCTAAAAGTTCCACCTGCCCCTGAAAGAACTGATCCGAATTGGTTACCTGTATCTCTGTTATAAAGCCTTACAGTCCTATTCCCAGTAGGAATTGAGGAGACATCCACCTCTCCTGATAAAGTGAAGTAAGTAGAGTCAACAGATGAATTGGAGCTAATCTCTGTATGAGGGAATATGAGACCACCTGTTTCAGTACCACCTGCAACAAGACCTGCTAATTCAGTACCTACATGAGTATGAGCTATTCTGGCTATATTCAATGCAGATTTAATTGACCAAATAGAACCATCCCAGTGTTCACAGGAATCTAGCAGAGCCCATGAAGGAGAAGTAGGAGTACCTGCTGCTGTAGACCCACCACTTACTATTGCACTAGAGGTTGATCCACATACAGCTTGCCTCTCTCTGGCTATATTAATAACAGTGGTCGTGGCCCAAGAAGTACCAAGAAAAGTATAAGTAACAGCAGAAACTCCAGAAGGAATTACACCTCCTGGGACTAAAGCTGCAGAGGTAATTCCACATGCACCTCCATAGAAACGAGTTACTGTAAGAGGAGGAGATGTCACCCACGCTGAACCATTCCACTTAGATACAGTAGTAAGAGGTACAGTAGTAAAACCTGCAATATACAAACCTGCTGTGGTAGACCCAATTCCAGCAGCTGAATAACTACCAGCAGAAAGAACAGCACTTGTTGTACCCCAGGTAGATCCAGACCATATTTCTGTCCTGGTTAGTGTTGAAGTATAATAACCACCTGCTAATATTCCAGTAGCATCTCCAAAGGCTGTAGCCTGGTAACAAGGAGAGTTCACACTACCTGTGGTAGTCCAAACAGATCCATTCCACTTTTCACTGGTACCAATAGGTCCAGGTGCTCCTGTAGCTGCTATGGCATCAGTTGCACTACCAAAGGATATATGAAAATACCTCGATGTGTTGAGACTACTGGTTAATGACCATACTCTGAAAGATCCATCACCTTCAGACCTATAACGAAAACAGGCAGTAGCTGATGTAGTTGTATACCCACCAGCAATAAAAGCACCCACTCCAACACCACAAAATCCAAAACCAAACCTACCAGTCCCTGCTGTCCAAGTTGATTCTGTCATCCAAGAAGATCCTGTCCACAATTCGGATTCAAGGGTCATTACGTTAGATCCTGTATACCCTCCATAAACTAATACCCAATTAGTAGAAGTTCCTGCTACTCCATGCTGAAATCTGGATTTACTGAATGAACTAGTAGTAGACCAAGCAGATCCTGTCCATTTTTCTACAATAATACCTGCCCCACAGCACATACCTCCATTCATATCACCAGCACAATAAGAGCCTGTCCTCATGGTATTAAGAAGAGAGGTAACAGCCCAAATAGACCCATTCCAATATTCATTAGTAGTTTGAGGGTTACCTGTACCATTCTGTAAACCACAGACAGCCATGGTACCTGCATGAGGATTAGAACCTGCTAAACTTCCTCCAAAACCTCTGGCAGAAAGAAGACTGGTAGTAGTTGTCCAGGTTGATCCAGTAAACTTCTCTACAGTGGTATAACAAACGTAGGAGCCTGTATAACCTCCATAGGCTAAAGCATTTCCCCCACAACCTGCTGCAAAAATTTGATACCTTGCTGTATTCAATGCATTAGTAGTAGCCCAGGTAGAGCTATTGAACTTGTTTACAGCACCCGAAGGTCCAGCAGCCCCAATAGAGAGACAGTCATCATGAGACCCTACACACATATTGTAATAAACAGCTGTGGTTAATGCTGTTGTTGTTGACCAAGCTCCCATAATATTCTCCTAACAAAGAAGTATATAAGCGAATCCCCCACCTATTCTGACAATGATTGCATTGTCTCCTACCAACCACTCCCTATCAGCATCAGACCTCCAGGAAACCCATTCGTACTCAAGGGTGCCTGTTGGTACAGTCCCCACTGCATAACTGTACCCAGCAGTCCCCAGAGGAGCTGCAAACTCAAACTGAACCCAAGGAGTAGGTGGAGGTGGTATATGGTCTGGAGCATTGAGAGCTGAAGCTGTGTGATTAGAAATACATTTATAATTAGAAGATCCAAAGAAAACTATTTGATCAGTGATATAGGATGTCCCAGAAGCCCACGGTCCGGTATACTGATAGGGCAATGTGGACAGTTCAAAATCTTTCTCATCCTCACCATCAAGAGGAGGATAACTTCCTGAACTTGGTCTATTCCTCCACCAGAAGGTTAGAGGTAGATTGGTCTTGAACATCAGATCATCATTGTCTTCATTATAAACAGTTTCGACAGAGGCTATCCTGGTAGGAGAATATGTAGGAAGATCTCCTTCACCACCTGTCCAATAAAAACATTTATGGATTCCTATACCAGACCCTATATAGTCCGTAGTACTGCCTTCTATAGCAGTATCTGACAACCTGATATCTAAAGAAGGATTAACTACCTCATCACAGATCCATTTGGTTTGGGGGAAGTTATAAGGACTATCAGAAATTGCAGACATGTCTATTTTATAGATTTTGTCGGGATTTTCTGCATCAACAGCATATACTTGTGTTGGACCTAAAACTGTAAAGATATAGATAATCTTTGTCTCATTCCAAAGAACTCTTACATCATGTATATAAGCATAATAGAGTCCTGTTACTTCTTCATACTCAGCAGGTAGTGTAAAGAAGATATCATCCCTATCAATAACAGTACCAAAGATAAGAGAAAACCAGTAAAGCTTATCCTCTTGTCTATAAATGCATAGTCCAGTATTTAAGAAATTGTTATTATCTATAAAGGAAAATTCCATTACTTTAGGTATCTTTTTGGGCATTATCCTCTTGATAAAAACACCAGAAGGAACATCATAGACTTCATAGTTAAGTGATTGATTATACTTATTATTCCACCCTATCCATTGGGGTAGAGATTTCCTATGGAATTTTTCATGATGTTTAGCTTCATAGATTTTGTACAGGTGAGCGGTGTACCAGTCAGACACAGCTAGTACCTGCAATAGAAGAAATTAAGGTTAAATAGATCAGCCATTTATCAATCACCATAACTGTTAGAGGTATTACGAGGGAGTGAAATATTTTCAAAAATCTTAGGTAGAGGTTGAAGTCTTCTTTTTCTTTGAAAGCTCCTCTATGAGCTTAGCCTGATCTTCAATTGTCTTCTGTTGAAAATTAATACAGTCAGCCAAGAACTGGATCTCATCACCTTGATGAGCAGCCTTCTTCCTCTGCTCTTTTACAGCCTGTTTATGTGGATCAGGAGGAAACACTATGGCTTTTGAATGCATGTCTCTTCTCATATATTATCTCCTAATATGCTATGGCACGTAACTTTCTAACTCTTGGAGTATCAACTGTTGTAGTAGAAATAAGGTCAATCCTTATTCTGAATTGCTCAGCAGAAGGGTCTTCATCAACAAACTGATATTCTGTCCAGAAGTTATCAACCTCTCTCGGAGGATAGACAATAGGATCAACTATCAACTCTATCCATACGTAACCATCATCAAGGGAATAGTAGACACGAACATTAGTATTGGTAGGCTTATTCATCTCAATAATTACTTTGAGAGTGCCAAAAGGATTAGATGACAAATCTACATTACGAGTAATATAGGACTTTGTTCCAGTGTCATACTTGGCGTACAGCAACCCTAACCTTTCAAGATTCAAAACAGGACTTAACAAGTTATTATTTGTAGTGAAAGTGGCCTTCAACCTACCATGAGATATTTCATATTTGAGATAGGTAGTCTCATTCGATCTCATTACCTTATCATAAGTTGAAGGAGGATTATCATCAAGATACCATGTCAATGCTGTAGCCTGGTCAGTAATATTACCAGGAAGCACTTCAGTAGAGACAAGACTGAGAATAGAAGCATTCACTGTTTGCGAATTGAGAATAAGGTCACCAGTCATACTAGGGAATAGGCAATAGTACATATTGAATTTGATATCACTATTAGGATCAGCCACCCAGGTAACATTGTTTGAAGATGTAAATAGAACACCTTTATGAGGCTGTTTAGTGATCATCATGCCTGTGGTTACATCAATACCTCCCATAGTGGCTATCCACATATTGTAGGTAGTAACATCAGCCATGATAACTAATGCATACCACTTACTAGCTTCAATGAAGATAGGCTCTGGAAAGCTTACTCTGGTCTCAATAGCAGCTGTAGCCGAAACATTAATAGACCCAGGATAAACATCAACCGTCCCCAGAATACCAGGAGCAGGATACCCATTCTCCATTGTCCTGATTTGAACAGTAATAGGGAGAGTGGTATCTTTTGATGCAAAGAATAACCCTACCTCTTTCAAGAAGAAGGAAACTCCATACATAAAAGACTGACAGAGAGGGTCTGCACCTGAAAAACCACTGAATGCCGATGCAATTTCAGGTACAACAGGTACAACTTCCTTTGTGGCTCTGCCAAAACCTTCAAGTTCACTTATCACATTTTCCTTAGGTTGGATGTAGCTTGCACTCAAATAGGTTTTCTGCCTTGTCTGACCGATTCCAAATGCATTGTAAACAGCACTGGCACCTGTATCATCATCAGGCTCGGCATTGTAATTGTAGGCAGTGATAGATCTCTCACCAGTATTGAAAGTGTTTGCAGGTATAGTAAACCTGGCAGTGAATTTCCCTGTTACATCAGTCATAACACAACCAGAATGAGCACCAGCAACTGTGGGTGCTATAGGCACCATGAACATAACCTTATCATCCATCTTCAACCCTATTTCAACAGCAGGACGAAGTTTGGAACCTGTTACAGTAATGATTTTGGATCGAATATAAGGAGCTATCGTAGTATCTATAATCCGATCTCCCATATCCTTGGTTTGAGTTTCAGCAGAGTAGCTTACCTGTGTAACCTTGCGTTCATTATAGCCCGATGTTTCTATTATAGTCTCATGACCATTTGACCAACCATCACTTCTATGTAATCCCGGATGTTGCCATCCAGGTGATTGCCAGTTATTACCATACCAATTCATACCTTTACTCGTCCTTGAAACTCCTACAATATGCTCTTCCCAGGGAGTTGCAGAAATCTGCCAGGGATCTTTTGAAGTCCAGAATGATAACTCATCAGCAGTAGGACCAGTAGTCACCCTAAGATCGGGAGCTACTGTTGTATCAACCCAGTAATCCTCTCTAGGATCAAGAGCTAAATTACCCTTCCAAGGAAATACCAAATAAGGAGTTACATTCTTCATTTGAGAAGCAAATGGCTGAGTCTCCCCAATTGTAACATAATAAGGAAGAGTGATCATCTTACCAGTCTTCTGAACTGTAGATGTACTACTAATTACATTCTCAAGATCAATATTGTTAATCTTAGATCTTACTTGAATACACTCACGACCTGTATCAAAGGCCACACCAAAGGTTATACCAACACGATTGAAACCGATATCAGCCCTGGAAGAACCCTTGAAATTATCAACCAACACACCAGATTTTGAATCAATAGTATACTGATCAATAGCATCCTTTTCCAGAAGATCCAAAGCCTGGTAATATTCAATGTTATTGACTCTCTTCTCGATAATCTTAATGTCCTCCATGGTACTTCTTCTGGTCTCAAGCATGGTCACCATGACGTTGCCAGAACCATAAGTATAAGCCTGAACCCTCAACTCACAAATAGCCATGGTATCTTCTTTGACTTTGGGTCTTGCAGGATGCACATCAGAGATACCTTCAATGATAAAAATCTCACCCTTTGTACTGACTACCAGAAGATCTCTTCTTGTCATGTAGTAAGTATAAGCTACATTGATATTACCATCTACTGGTGCATCACCACTCCACCCCACAGGATGACGGAGATCAATACTATCCCTTAAGTCCTTTGGCCCATATATCCCAATATCAGGATAAGAATCATAACTACTGGAACAAATAAAATCACCTTCTGTAGCATGATTCCAGTAGGTATAAGTTACATAATATGTAACACCTCCAGCAGGTTCTGACCCACCAAGATCCCAATTAACCTGACCCATATCTATTCTGTTATTTTCCTGACCATCTACCTTATACCAATCAACCTCCTCCACATAATTGACACCTGTGGCTCCAGAGGTTGTCCAATAAGCTGCACCTCCATTATAGGTATAGGTAACACTGTAGGTTGTGCCCAGAACAGGCTCTGCCCCAGAAAGGCTCCAATCAATATTATTGCCAACGATCTGCCAATCTACATTTTTGTAATAGGTAGTAGCATCCTGAACAACAGATACTATATCTGTAAGATCAACATGAACAAGATCCTGACCGTCATCGACCCCCTTAGTAATTGTACCACTAGCTGTTATAGTAATCCCAGGAGCATTGGTTGCTGAAGAAGTATGACCTAAAATACAGTTGTAAGCAGTGCCATTATAAACAATCTGAGATGGAGCTGTATATGGATGAGCAATAACCCAATAAGGTACAGAGGATACAGAAGAGATATTGATAATATCACCGTAGGTAGTCCCCCCAACTAAGTCATCAGCAGTATTAGGAGACATCCCACGAACCACAGCCTCATTAACCACAGAGGTCTTTACCCTAGTACCAGCAGTCAACTGTTTCCTATATGTATAGGTGACATTATAGGAGGACCCTGTAGTGGGTTCTGACCCACCAGGACTCCAATCGATGGAATTACCGTTTCTTACCCAGTCTACATCAACCAAGTAATTAGTTGGTCCTGGGCCTATTACAGTAAGAATATCTACAAGACCTGAAGGGACAATCTCATCCAGTCCTCCTATTAAACCCTTAGTTATATTATCAGGACCACCAGCCATGTTAGCATCAAGGCTGCTGACATCTGCAACAAAGTTATTAGCAAGCTCGTAGATGTAGGTAGTGGAGTTCTTATTGAACTGCTCTTCAGCATCTGTATCACCAACACTCTTGGTATCCCTGGCCTTATTCAGATCAAGGATAGCTCCTTTAGTTCTCTCGATCCTGTAGCCCTGAACATATGCACGAAGGGCATCCACAGAAACAGCAAGCTTAGTAGCAGGAGAGGTCTCGTGCTCTCTGACAAGGACAACAGTGCTATTGACAACATAGTTTCCAGACTCTTCAAATGTCCTTGTAGCAAGCATCTTATTGAGCTGAGCATAATCAGTATCTGAGCTGGATACAATAATAGCCCCATTATTTACATCAAACACCTTGATTGCATTGGCATTGTCCACCACCCATGTAAAAATATAACTCTTACGATGAGCACTAGCCTTGCCATAGTTATAAGCACCAACAGCTGGATCAAAAAGAGCAGTGTCCTCTACTTCAGCATCAATAGGATCAGGTGCAGTAACAACTTCAGTAACCAGCAAACCAATTATCTGAGCCCCAGTCAAGTTTATCCACAAATGAGGTGCAGTAGTACCCTGAACATATCTGACCTTACCTGCAATATAAACTTCACCATCATCAATAATTACTGTATGAAGATCCCCTTGAACAGATGGAGAACAGCCTTTAACAACACTACCTTCACGGAAAAAAGCTTTGCCAAAATTATCCATGTAATAATCATTGATAGCCTGAATCTCATTCAGCTCAGCAGACTGGAGGGACTTGTTAGCTCTAAAGAGAACTCTGTCCCACTCCTGCCTTCCAGTGCCATCTACAGTGACAGGCTGTGTGGCTGGGATTGGAGTATTCTGACCCTGATCATTCCAGGAGAAGATCCCAGCTACCTCTGTAAAAGCTACATCTGTGGAAGCTGCTCTGAAAAGCTCAAGATAGGTAACTCCAGCAATCCTACCATATATAACATATCCAAAAGCCCCTGCCACAGAAGCCCAATGGAGCCTATTATAGTTGGTTACAGAAAGAGCAGCATTGCCTGTTGTAGTGGTAAGCAATGCACAGGGTATAGTCTCACCATTCCAATTATAGGCTGCTACCTGGTATTCATAACTGGTACTCCCAGGAGTGCCTATAACAGACAGAGCACAGTTCTCAGGAGTCCCAATGGAAGGTGTGAAACGATTATAGTATATGTCTGCCATAATGAATTACTCCTTTATCTTCTGGACAAAGTGTGTTATGGGACTGTTTAGATTTGTATGAATCACATACAGACTGAAACCCAGGAGTAGGTTGTGAATCACATACAAAATGAAACCTATGAATATGAATCAGAATTTGAATGAAACCCAACATGGATCTATGAATCACAGATATAATGAAACCCAAGGACTCTTTATGAAGTAAATGTAACATGCAGGTGAAATCCTGCTGGAATAGACGAATAGATGAATGAAACCCATGAAGTCTTTATGAATGAGGTGCAAAGTGAAACCCAAAAAGCCCTTATGAATCACTATCTTTGTGAAACCCATGAAGTCATTATGAATGACAGATTGAGTGAAGCCCAAGAGTTCCCTATGAAACCGATAAGGAGGTTATTGAATCAAGAACAATTTGAAACCCAAAAATTAATTATGAATCACCAGAGGACTGAAACCCACCCAGTAGCTATGAAGTAAATGTAACATGCAGGTGAAATCCTGCTGGAATAGACGAATAGATGAGATCAGACAGTCCAGGCACCTCTGGACTGTCTATGATCACTTCTAAAGACCCTTCATGGTATTTCTCAAGACCTTCAATATAGAAGTCACCACTTAGGGTTTCAGGACCACTGAGAGTTAAGACATGGTAGATAAGTTCACGGATATCAGCAGTAACCCCGAAAATAGCAAACATATCCTCAAAAAACCATAAGGTTCCTATCCTCTTCCTCCTCTGCACAAGGGAGAGCATCTCAAACCTCTGGGTTTCGGTGTCACCATTGTAATCCCAGTTGTAACCAAGGAACTGAGCAAGGTATGGAAGGTATTTATCAGCACAGTGCAGACAATCAAAGATGCTGTAAAGATCCTCGTTACTAGCTATTATGTCATTAATAAAATCCTGATAAAGCTGAATATAATTGGTAAAGACAGCCCCACCTTTATCAATGTCAAACTTAGGAATGAGTTTGAAGAGATCAATGGGAACCATTACAGATACCCTTTTGGAGTGACTGTAACACTCACGACATTGGCAATGTACCCATCAGGCACAGTAATATCAGTAGTGGGCAAGACGATCCTGTAAGTTGCAATGGAAGGCATGGCATTAAGATCTGCACCTATTGCAGCCACAGATATATCCTCAGAGATATCCATACCTAATTTGGAGTATTTTGTATTAATCAATTCTGTAATCTCAGCTACAACAGCTGATTCGTTATAGCCAGTGTGAAGCCAGATCTCTATACTAACCGTATAGTTCGTGTACATGACAGGCTTGATAAAGAACTCAGTCCCAATGGTCTTGTGGGCATCCACAAAGTTGATCACTTCCGTGTAGTAGGGATCAGCTATGTCATTTCCAGCAGAGTCCACCACATATGCCCAGACTTGACGGAAAGGCACATCAAGACTGGTGTTGATATCTTTACACCAGGCTCTGTCAACACCCTCCAAAGGGATGAGAGCATTGGTATACTGCTCCAGTGTAACCAATCCCCAATTGGAATTGTATGCACTATAGGAATTGAGTATGATGACATCTATGGCTTCCATCTCAGCACCACCATAGGGCTTGTCAGCATTGTTACAAGTTATATCAGCAATGACTGTAAAAAGAGTGTCATAAATAACTGAATCAACCCTGGTAATGATATCCGATTTGATGTTGCCATAAGCCCCTGAACTCACCATACACCAAACATCCACAGTATCATTCACAGAAAGCTTGATTCCATAGGAATTGTTGCCAAACATAACTGATATCTTGCCATCATCCTTTGGTTCATAGGTCCACACATAATCAGTGGCCCCTGCATCCAAGATATCATCCACACGATCCCAATAGCTGCCATTAACCTGGACTTCCATCTCTCTAAGAGTAATATCACTACGTTTTATGTCAAAGGTCTCATAGTTATTACCCTCAGCTATAAAGGTAAGCTGGATACGAGAACCCTCAACAGCCAAAGCAGTGGTAGACAGCTGCCCAGTAAGGATGGATGCATCTTCGATGGTGTAGTAGGAATAATTGGTAACGAGATCAGTAGTGGACACCTTGGTCCACTTTGGAATCAGAATATCATGAGTCTTGGCAGTAGGTACTGAGAAAGTCATACTAACGTATGCCGATACTACAGGAAGTGCCTTATATCCTTTCTCAGATCTTGCCTTCTTCACTACTACATTTCTATCAGTAGCTTCTGAGAAAATGGCATTCTGGAAGGACTTTTTGAGGTACACAACATTCATGAAGCCTACAGAAGATAGGACCTTCAAGAGCCTCATTCCAGTGGCTGAGGTTTTAGTATTGATATCCTCATCCCACTGCTCGTAGAGGTACTGTTGAAGCTTGTCATAATCCATTTTGAGGAAATCAATCAAAGGCATGGTTAACCCCCTGTTACCTGTTCAACAGACACCAGATTCGTCATACTGAGCAACTCATTAGGAGTAGCTGAGGCCAAATTGTAGAAAGTTATGAATACAGTATAAGTGTTATAATCCATAGGAGAAACTGTTATTTTAACAACCTTAACCTGAGGGACTTGTGCTTGAATCCGAACTTCCAATTCAAGACGAATCTCATCTGATACATTCAGACTGCTTGAGAATAGAAAACGGTAAAGATCAGTTCCATGATCAGGCTCATTGTATAAAGAACCCCTGATAGTCATTACTACAGACTCTATCCTGGCTGCTATTGCAGTATCATTATAAAGCCTATAGAGATCCCCATCAGGCTGTACCTCATAGCAGATATCCTTACTGTAGTAGGAGTAATTCCCTGTAGCCCTCGCTGGGATGTTGGACATTGCTTCAGAGACTCTGAGGCTCTTCTCTACGTATCCATCACCTATCCCTAATTCCCACTGATCAACGTAATCACCTGTGTAAAGAATACTATTGGTATTCAGGAGGATACTCCATCCCCCAGCTATCGGGGTGATGGTAGTAGTGGAATAACACACTTCCTTATCCTGGAAAATTCTAACCCTCACAGGATCACTAGGCACACCTCCTGAAACATCATCTTCATGAAGCTCCAGAGTTATAGGTTGACCTTTGTAGGAATCTCTATCATCTGCCATGATGATCCTCTATGCTGGTGCTGGCAAAGGATCTTGAGCATCAGCCATAACCATTGGGTATTGGAAGAACCTGAAGTAAACAGTCATATGTCTTGCTCTTGTAGTCACAGTCTCGGTTATCTTGAATGCAACAAAGTCATCCCTGGTAAATTCCCTCTCAGCAATAGTCCCAGGAAAAGGAACGGTGACAGAGGTGGTACCTCCTACAAGAGTAGCTTCCGTTAGCTTAGTATTATTCAAATAGAACTCAAATAAGACATTCCCTCCTAAAGGAGCAATACCTACCTCTACAAATGCCTCTATTAAGCACCCTGATGAAATAGGACGAAGGATGGGATAAGTGTAGGGTTGTGACATTAGAGTCTGCTGACAGAGGGGTAGGTACCATACAAAGCTTGCTAAAGTATGTGGGAGGGGGAGAGCAGCACCTGAGATACCAGCTGTCCCTGAAGTACCAGCTGTTCCTATGCAGAGGTCCAATTCAATTTGTTTGGCAATTTGATAACCCTTACCTCTTATATCAGGGAATGCCTTGTCACCTGGAACATAAGGATCATCGGCATTCTCCAAAGTACTTATTATTCTTTCTACTACGTCTGAAATCCCAATGCTCATCTTTATTTTTCCATTTCAGACACAAGAAACTTCTCAAGATCATTTTCCATTTTAGCTTTATTGGATGTGAGGTAATCCACAACCTTCTGCTTCCCTTCTTTACTAAGATAAGCAGGGTTGCCATCATCTGCAGCAAGGTACTTGTCTACGTCTATTTTGATGGAAGGTGTGTAGTCATCATCGTAGGTAAAATGGAGAGGTACTATTACCTGAGCTGAAAGAGGGTCCACATCATCCAAAGGTAACTCAATATCAACAATGCCTACACCATCATCAAGTTTAAGATCTCCAATAGGGAGATTACCTACCTTACTTACAAAATCATAGTCCTTGTGAAAGTCACTGAGGAACTCCAAAAGTGCTTTGGCCTTACTCATACCTCACCTCACTATTAATCAAAACTTTATCCCTTCTCCACTGTACATATCTTTCAGAGTATCCTGAGTTTCCTGATCAGAGGGAATAGACCAACCTCCCTTTGTACCAAAAACACGACCACGAAGAAATCTCACATTATTTGTCCTAAAGACCTTTGCATCTTTATGTAAATAAATAAGTCTCTTTGTTTTATCAGTAGGTCTTTGAAAGTATGCATATATAAATCTACCACTATCATGAGGTGATATTACCAAGTAAAACTCTTTAGATGGAGATTTGAGATACTCCTGGTCAGACTTTTTGGTTACATAGTTATCACCCATGACACTGTTAATCTTTTCTGCCCATTTCTCAAAACTCTCACCATGTCCTGTATCTTTCCCCATTGCCCTCATAGCTCTACGATAGGCAGGGTTAAAACTCTTTTCATCCTTCTCTTTAAAACACTGCCAGTGATGGATAAGCTCATGAGCTATTATTCTTCGTAAGGTTCTATCATCATCCAAAACGGATTTTTGAACTTCAATATTGGAATTCTCCCTGTTAGCACTGAAACAAACATGCCTAGCCAACCACTTAGGATTCAAATTATTCTTAATCTTTATATCAGGAATAGGGAGGTCATACTCTGAGAAGAATCTATCCAACAACTCCTTGGCAATATCCTTTACTTTTTGTACATTAGTAGCTTCAAATAAATTAAGTAAAGTAGCAGCTTTTGACATATACTATCCTGCGGTAACCGTAGGTAGACCAGGACCTACCTTTCCACCACACCAAGGACAAAAAGCAGTTAAAGCAGTAAGGATAGGGGCTTGGGCTTTAACAGGTCCAGATCCTATGGTTACTAAGTCACCTGTTATATTTACAATAGGAGCTACAAAGTTTAATACTTCTCGTGCTACGAAAGTAAAAATATCTGCTGTAAAAGTTATAATAGGAGCCATAAATGACAAGCTTACTAGAGAGGTAGTTTCCACAGGAGTAGTCATTACTGTGATAGATTTAGTCTTGTCAGATTTCTGGTATCCAAAAGCACTGGCTATTGAGTAAGTAGCTGCTAAGATATTCAAAGCCCCTACAACTGTTGTACTCTGATTACCAACAATATTCTCAGTAACATTACCCATGACAGTAGTATCCACATTCCCCATAATCATATCTGTCATGGAACCAACAATATTCTCAGTAACATTACCCATGACAGTAGTATCCACATTCCCCATGATCATATCTGTCATGGAACCACCAACATACATAAACTTCTTCCCAATTATTATTTCATAATCATCCTTGGCAACCCTAACTACATGAGTACCATCACCAGCAAACTCCTCATAAGATCCTATGGGATGGTACATAGCAACTTTGGATTTACCACTGGACTCATCTACAATAAGAAGAACACCTCCAGGAAACTTTACCCCCTGACCATAAGGATATTCAACAGAAGCATTAGTAGTAGGTTCAGAAAATTTTGGGGTGACCATAACACTACTATTCCTGGTCTTTATTACAGGATCTACCTCTCCTGAAAATGCCTTAGGTATATCCTTCTGAGAAGGTGATGTAGCAAAATAAATAGGGTGATTTATGTTATTCCCATCAAAGAAAACAAAGACCTTATCCCCTACTCTGGGAATTATATAGCTTCCGTGGACATCTGATCCACCAACCTGACAAGCAGGTTCAGCCCACATATTCTTCAAGCCCAGAGGGATAATGTCGATCTTAACCCTTCCTGACTTATAAGGATCGAGATTGTCTCTTACAATAGCTCTCCAGTTGCCTGTTATCTTATTTTGAGAAGTATCAACACCACTCACAGGACAGCCTTCCTTCTGCTAAAATCAGTATTAGCTTTGGAACAGAATATCTTAATCATGTAATTGAATTTGGCTACATGATGGACTATCTTCTCTACAAACCATTTCCCAGATATCATCATATTCTGCTTACCTAACTGCTTTAAACTGGGAGCAACTGATACCTCTACAACATCCCCACAGGATACGAATGGTTGACCAAGAGCTACAAATGTCATCCTCAATGCTGAATCCATAAACCCTTCAGTAGCCCCTGTAGCCAAAGCTTCAGCTTTATGGAGATGCCTAGTACCCTCATACTGGGTTCTGGCAGTAATATCTGTTCCTTGACCAAAAGGAACACTCTTACCAAAGGATGCCTTACCCTTTTTCACAGTTGCTACTGGCTTATCAACAGTAAAGTTCTCACCCTTCTCATATGAGTAGCCTATAATATTTGATTCAGGATTTGTCCACAAAGACCTGTCATTACCAAAGATACTGAATTGTGTAAGGTCATAACCATGGATGAAGGAAGCTTTTGTATTCTGTCTCATAAGAGAGTTACGAGTTTTAAACTTATACTTGCAGTTATTCTTGAAAAACATAAAAGTAGAACCATCAGCACTGATAGCCTCTTGAGCAAGATCCTTCAGAGTCTCTCCAAGGACATTATTGTTTATGAAGTAATCATTAGAGCCTTTGGAGCTATCAATCTCTATAGGTAACCCAGCAGTAATAGTCTTCACAATGTCTGAAACTGCTGTCTGTGTATAATGCATTACCTTAGGATATTCACGTAATTTTGTAAAATCGGAGTCTATCCAGTTTGTCACTATCTCCTTGTTACGAACCAAGAGAGCACCTATGGATCTTGTCTCATAGGAGGAATAAGCAAATTTAAAAATACGATACTTATCCTTACTCAGACCAAGATCCACAGTCATTGTTTCATTACCCAGAAGAGGAAACAGCTCACTAAACTCAGAGTAAGTCTCCGAATACACAAGAGTGCATACAGGAACCAACTGGGAGACATCCTCTATGATCCAGATAGACCCAATACCATGAGAATCAACATCCAGGTGCCTCTTATCTGGACCATCAATAGTTACGTTAAGGAATAGCTGTTTATTGATTGACTGCATATTATTGAGAGATGTTCAGATCCCTTAACAGGTTATATATTTTAGTGGGGTGTGGAAGCCATATTTCAATATTAGGAGGAAGGTAGAGGGGATGCTCTATCGTATCATTCAAAAGGAATATAAGAGGTGCATAGTTGACAGTCTCATACCTGGCAAAGGTAATAAGAGGGAGTGAGTCTCCAACAATGGTTATACAGGCACTGTCTTCAGAGTTCCTGATCATACCAAAGTCTCTAGGGTTAAAGGACAGGAGGTATCCATACTCAGGATCAAGAACGACATCCATGAAGCTTAACCAAGAGGAGGTGATAAGGTCAGTTAATATGTCAGATACTTTCATTTTTTTGGAGTAGAGGTCACTTCTCTACCTGGTTGTACTGTTGTTGACTTAGAGTTAGATCTAAAATCATCAGAAAAGACATAATCTCTACGGATGATGCTAATCTTTGCCTCACCAGTCATGCCATACCCTTCCTTAGTATAGGGGGCTTTTTCTGTCACTACCACTTGATCTAAAAAACAAGGACTCCAAGCTATCACATCACCTATTTTTATCTCCACTGATGGAGGGGCAAGCAGCATGCCTCCTACAACACCTGCAAGAGACCCCCCATTACCTTGAGGGAGACTCATAGCAAGGAGATCCATTAAAGGTTTATGAACATCATTGTGTGCATTATCATAGCACACGAAATGAAGTACCAGCTCAGTTATAACAAGAGCCTGGGCACCCATCCAGATCATAGGAGAGTAGGGTACTACTGACAAACCTGTGTCACCTATCAATTGGTTAATAGCATTACCTGCTTTCTGAAAATCATTTATAGCTTGGTTGGCTGTAAGTAACGGCTGAAATTCATTCTTTATGGAAAATCCATACTCAGGAGGGATAATCCCTTGAACAGATATTCTAGTATAACTAGCCCCCTCAGTAGGAGGGACTGTTGATATTGTCACCAAGGTTCGTGATTGATCCAAATATTTAGATGGACCCGTAACACCTTTCGTAGAAGGAGGTGTATTTGTCTTTGTTGCAATTGTAGGTTTATCTGAGCCTGAAGCCATGGCTTAACCCCACTGTTTCCCCTTCTGAGGGAAGTAGTTGCCACCGAAGATGATTCCAGGATCTCCTGGGAAATCTGGAATGGATGAATTGTTGAACTGTGGTGCAGGTTCTTTTGACTTGGTAGAGATGAGCTGAGTGATGCCAGAGGATATTGCAGAAAGATATTCAACAGCTTTCCCATCCAAAGCAGATGAAGCCATCATTGCTGGTTGTGCAGCAGTTGCAGCAGTCTTAGAAAGCATATCCTGGAATTTACCGATAGGAGATATTATCTCAGCTGCATGTACATCCACCCTGCCAGGTATATTCACCAGACCACCAGTTGCTGCTGCTTTAACCTTAGGAGTGTTATCTACTTGAGCTACAGTTCTTCTTATCTCTGATCTCTTCTCTGCATTAGCCAACTTTGCCAGTTCCAAGTGTACAGGGTCTCCAGCAACAGGCTGTGTTAATCCATGCTTTTTCAGAATGCCCAGCCTAGCCATCTCATTAGCCTGTTCAGCATTTACATCTGCTGCATAACCAAACTGATGCATAGACATCCCAGGCTTGGCAGTAGGATACTTATTATTCCCTCTGAGCTGAGCCTGTTGCTCCTTTGTCCTAACACCCTCAGTCATGGTAAGGGTTTTACCTGTTTGCTTCTTATAATCAACTGCTGCTGCTTGGAGGGCTTTCATTACCTCAGGATTCATCCCCTTGGTTTCAGCCTTCCATTTATTCCCTCCAAGCTTAAGAGCACCTGAAACAGCAGCTGCTCCCTTACTAGCCAGGTCACCAGCAGTCTTACCAGCATTAGCCAGGGTCTCTTTTGCTTTCGTGGCTGTGTTCACTACAAAAGCAGTGACAGCTGTACCTGCTGCCATCAGACCACCTAAAATACCCTTCAGGACCCCCATAATATCTTGACCAGAGGGCAAGAAGGAGTCCAGCTTTTCTTTCAGGTAATCCTTAGAGTCTTTGAAACCTTCTCCTACCCTACTGAAGGTACCCATCACAGAGTCCTTCATATCGGAGAACTTAGTACCTACAGCAGTCCCCATCTCACTAAACTTATCACCAACAGCAGTACTCATACTGCTGATCTTATCACCAAACTCACCAAACTTCTTTCCTACAAGCTCCTTGGCATCAAAAAGACCAGTGCCCAACTTCTCACCTATCTTATTGGATATAGCACCTACCTTGTCTCCAAGGTATCCCATGGCTGCTCCACCAGCAGCTCCACCGAACATAGTTCCTATGGCAGTGAATGACCCTGTAATCATTCCACGAGCTACAGCATTGGCTCCAGCCTCACCCTTGGACATCCCCTTCTCTCTACCCTCACCATAAGCCTTATAGCCAGAGTAACCACCAGCTAAAACACCAGCACCAATAGCTGCACCTGCTCCCCATTTGCCAAAGGCAAACTGTTTAAGCTTGCCCATGAGTCCACCTTTACCCATGAGGTTGTCAACAAGACCTCCTCCACCTCCACCTCCAGGAGATTCTCCTTTAAACTTCTCCCAGATCTGCTCAAGATACTCATCAATATTTGTAACCTTCTCCTTAAAGAACTCATAATACTCAATAGTAACAGGATCAGGACCTTGACTACCACCCTTACCAAAAAAACCACCCAGCATACCTGCACCAGCACCAGCACCAGCTGCACCAGCAGGAGCAGAAATAGGACTCTCCACCATATTAACCGTACCAAGTCTGGAACATAACTTACCTGGTAACTCACGTAAGCTGGCTACTATCTTAGTAGTATTATCTATCTGAGCATCAAGTATATTAGAAAGAAGAGTCCTAAACTCTTCTGCAAAAGCAAGAAGCTTCTCCTCCATGGTCATCTCTTTTTCTTTAGGGTTAAGGAAACTCTTAATACCTTCAAACTTGCCCAATAACTTATCTAGTGATTTGTACCCCATTTTGTTGATCATATTGGAACCCAACTTAACAAGAGATCCACCTATGACCCCACTGGTCTTGGAGATCAAACCATAGAAAGGTCCTGTGAAGGTTTTAACTATACCTGTAAAAGTGCCCCACCCCATCTTCACAAACTCTTGCTTGGCATTCTTAAAGTAATCTTTGATCTTCTGACCAAGCTCACCCATCTTCTCAAGGAATGTCTTTGTCCTTAATTCTGCCTTAGACAAATGCATGTAGAGCTTTTGCTTCATGCCCTCCATACCTTTGGAAAAGCCATTGTTGATTTTTAAACCAGCTTCCATGGCCTTTCTCATCTCAGAAGCTCTGTCACGATTCTTAACAGCAGTTTCTTTGTCCCTATCATTTTTACTATCTTTGAAAAAACCCTTGGTCTCGGTGTTGATCTTAACAGATTCACCTTTAAGATGACTGAGAACGAGTTCAAACCCCCTAGCTATGGAGGTCTCCATAGTCTTGGGGAGCTTAGCCAACATCTCAGTAATCTTATCGGCTTTTCTGGTATCCTCGTTTGCCATTACATCTGTTCCTCTGACTTCTTCTTATTACCCGAAGTTATCTCCACCCAGTCCATAGCCTTTTCCAGTAAAAATTCTCTCTCCCACGTAGTCATGTTCTCAATGGTTTCCCACGATATGTGCCCGAACATGGACAGCACCAACTGCTCTTCCAGAATACCTTTGTAGGCTCTTATGCAGCTGTCGAGGTCACCTTGAAGAAAAAATCTGCACCAAGATCAAACTCAACCTTGTTCTTATCCAGGCAGTTAGGACACTCAAAATCTACCTTCAGATCATAACCATGGTAGTATTTATCCTGGTACTCTCCAATAAGGTTAAAGGATCTTGCATCCAGATTGGTAAGCAAGTCTCTCCTGTCAGAATAGCTCAGAGGGATAGACTCATTACCCTTCTTGACAGAAGTTATGACACTGGCATACAGACCTTCAAAGTCAGTCTCAGGGTCTCCCAGATCCCTGTTCACACTCCTCATGGTACGATGCCAGTCAGCCACGTTCATGTGATCCTTGATCTTGACCAGTCTCAGGCCAAGGTAAAGATCATGAAGAGGCAAACAGATCTCCTGAGGCTCTACATAGTCATCAGGAAGAAATTTCATCTTGAGTTCCATGAGATTGATGTTCTTCCGAGAACTCCTACCACAGCCTGGACACGCAATTTCGGTAGGGTAGATAATCGTGTCTTTGGAAAGGATTCGAGAGTAGATCAGGAGAGCGAGCTGATCGGGGACTGTAAGCTCAATAGGATCAAGGCCAATTTCAGAAAGATTAGTGATAAGACCGATGTACTTACTAATCTTTTCATTGAAATCGGAGGACCCTCTTGCAATAGTCCTAAGGAACTTCTCTTCGACTGTCTTGGTAGGACGGATCTTTATAGAAAAGATCCCAGATGGGTAAACCTTGCCTTTGCTGGGTAAATCAAAATCAACAAATTCCAGTGCTGCATTGTTTAAGAGTTGGGTTACGTCCATAAGATTTATCTCCTCTATCTTATTTATAGTATCTCCCCACTGGATTGTGGGGAGATCAGTTCTTAGACATCTTTTTAAAACGTAAGATTACCAACATCACCCAAAGTGGCATAGGTGTAGGCAAATTCAATAGTCATTATCTGTTTGTCATTGGCTGCATCCCTGGAAAGAGGAGTACCTCCACAGTTGGTTGGGAACATATGAGCCACATCCCACCTCTTCACCATGTTACCCTGGTAATTCAGGAGAGAGATGGTACCGTCTACCATTGTTGTCTTGGGAACCTCCTGGACACCTGTAGCAGGATTGTAGATCATCTTATACCAGTTATAAATGGTATTATAGATCCTCATGTTGTTCTGTTCAGATACCCTGAGGGCAACGGAGATATTCTCATACTTGGTAATCCCTGGAATCTTGTACTCACTGTTCATCCATGGAACATTCATCGGCTCGTTCTTGGACTGTGGGACTGAGGCAGATTCAGCAGAGAACCTGATATCCTCAACACTCCCCCCTGCTGGAACTTTGTTAATCTCAAAGAGGAACAGACCCTGACGAGCAAGAGGACCCATCACGGACATTGCTGCACCTATAGAGAAGTTGCTAACTGACATAATATACCCCCTTTCCTTAAAGCTCAGTGACTGTCACTGTCTGCTGGTTTATGATCTGAATCTGCACTGTGATAGCTTCAACAGGTTCAGTCAGATCTACCTTCAAGATTGCGTTCAACACTTCAGGCTGAACCTGAATAGCATCACTCACATCAATAGGAATGTAGCTATTCAAGGCACCTTCAGTATACATAGCCCTAATAAAAGGATTAACAGCAGCAGCAAACATCTCCCTTGTAGACCTGTTATTGGGTTTGAACAGCAGAGACATACCAACCGTTTTGATCTCGGTCTCAATGATATCCAATGCTGTACGAGGTCCATAATAGGAGAGGGAAGACCTGAATTTCTGAGAGGTCTTGTCACCCCAGATCAGCCTACCCAGGCCAGAAATGGTTGCCAAAGGATTGATCTGATGAGAATACAGAGTATCCCTCTCACCTTCAGTAGGATCATACCTTGCACCAGTGGCATTCCAGATCTTGCCAAAGTCATTACCAGCAGGTGAGTTCCACAGCTTACCACCTCCACCTGAGGTAGGGTTGACCATGTAGGCAATAGCTGCACCCACGAACACCGTAGGTGGAACGTACCTGTACTTGTCCATAGCAGCATCATAGGCTTGCTGCCAATCGAAGTACAACAAGACACGGTTTGATGACGGATTAAGGTTCTGTTCACGGTACTCAATGATGTCATTCATGTTGTCCACATCGAATGGGTTATCAAGGAAGAGCCGTGTCCTCACCTCTTCTGCAAGAGCCATCAGACCTGTAGGAAGAGCCAGATCGGTCATGGTGCCTACGTTGCCCACAGAGAGGATTCCTGCAAAGTCATACAGTGCTGTGTTACGGCATTTCTGATAGGCTGCAAGGATCTGACCAGAAGTGGGTGTGGAACCAATGGCACCACGAGTCATACTGACAGGATTGAGAGCTGAGCCTGTAATGGTGGATATGGGAATATTAGCAGGATCACTGCCAGATATAACCTTGTTGTCTTTGACCCAGATGTACTTGGAGTTACCATTCACACGATCTTCTATGTAGATACTACCATAGGAGTCTCTGCTGGTCTGACTACGTGAACACCTGAAGTACTCCATAACATTGTTGGCTGAATCCAAGACTACCAGGAGGAATTCACCAGGAGCCATAGGAGGGTTGTTGACCCTGAAGGCTACCATGCCATAATCCTCATAGGTAAGGACAGCTAACTTGATGTCTGTGTTACACCAGGCACCAGGGTTCTCGGCATATACATGGAAAACCTGATCTGGATCAGTGACGATCACATTCCTCGGATCAGCAACACCAGCAGGGAGAACCGTTGTAGGATCTTCTCCAGATGTACCAGTGTCGAGGTTGAAGATGACACCTCCACAGAGGGCACCAGTACCTACGGCACGGACTGCCAGAACAGACCCAAACTGAGTTATGATGTTCCCTGCCCAGTAGAAGTAGGAATCAACATCTGCTCCGTAACAGTTAACGAAATCGGCTGGTGAGGATATAACCTGAGGATCAAGTGTCCCCTTTGGGGATGTTCCAGCAATCAGCAGGTTGTTAGGTGTTCCTGTTCCAGCCTCCCTTGTCATATCCACTTCTTCAAAAACGACTTTGGGGGAAGGGGGTATAGGCATGTTTGATCCTCCTTATTTATTCTCTTGTTTAAAAATTACACCTGTGATATCTACACTTTTGTGAGGTAGGTCGTTTGAGAGACTAAAACAGAGACTGAAACAGGGACTGAACCCATCAAGTAGTTACACCCTACCTCACTTATCTTAAATCTGCATACAAAAGATCCAATGCTGCTAAGTCTTTTTCAGGTTGACCAGCAGGTAGATCACCAGCACCCGATGGACCACCAGGTCCAGGTATCCACTGTCCATCCATGTAGAAATGGTTTTCGTTATAAGTGAACATGTGAACGTGTTCAATCAGACTAGAGCCAGATCCAGAGGCTCCTGTATCTGTAATATCATACAGCCAACCCTCAAGCTTTAGACCAAATTTACCTTTGAAGTAAGGAACTTTCTCATCCTTCTCCAACAAATACTCATCAGTGACCTCCAGCTTATAATCAAAGTCCATGTAGCAGTTCATCTGAAGACCAGCTGCATCTGAAGCACGTATTGAGGTAATCGGGTTACGGTAAAGCTTTTTGAAAAGGAGAGTCTCATAATAGTCCAGCATCTCTCTTTTCGTGTCCCAGAATATAAAACTGTAATCGAAGACCAGAGGGTAGAGATTGAATAGTGTAGCACTGCTCTTACTTACATCGTTGTAATACCCTTCATTCTGCTCGAACATGGTAGCAGGGTCCCACCGACTTATATCAAAAATAAAACCTGTTCTCCAAAAAGAAAGGAAAGAGAAGGTATCTTGATTCGTGAGCTTGTCTACTATACGTTTTCTTTCAAACAGCTCCTCAGGCATGAATTCGATAGTAAGCCCTGGTGAAGGGTAGATATCACCCAGCTTCACAGCCAAACCCATGTCAAAGTCTAAGACAGGCATCTCAAGTTACATGTAACCCTGTGTCAGGAAGTCCTTCTCGTCCTCAGGCTCTGCTTTCTTATGCTTGTCTGTGCACTCATCATACTTCTCACAAGACATGCACTCGTACTTCTGATCCACACATTCGGTCACGGTGACAACCTTGCCCAGACTAAGAACCTTGAGAGCTTTGGAAACACCTTCCTGAATCGGCTCCTTGGAACCTTTGTCATCCTTCTTACCTTCTTCAGGGACCTCTTCCTCTTTCTCCTTCTCCCAGTCGATCTTGTAGTCATCCTCTTCAGGAGAAGCAGCCTCAGGCTCTGCTGGCTGATCCGACATGTCCCCCAGATCCTCAGGTTCAGCAGCAGAGAGGTTACCATCAAGAGTGATATCAATATTGCCATCATCCCCGATAGTAAGTCCTACATCACCTTTGTTAATAGTGATGGGACCGTCCTTCTCAATCCTGATAGTTGGAGCTACCGAGGCTCCAAGACCGAACTCATCCTCTACAGGAGGTTCATCTGGAGTGCCTCCAAGATCAAGCTCGTCCTCAGGCCCAGCAGTGTCATCAATGACATCTGGATCAGTGGAAGTATCATCCACAGGAGCAGGATCATCAGGCATACCAGCCTCACCAAGTAAATTCAGAGCCTCTGTAACAAACCTCTTAGCTCTCGTCATAGTATATCCTCCCTATTCCTTTCTTTTAAACATACGGCTATCTCATAGTATCTTACTGGACATCTACGAATTTTTGTCAGAGTCTCTCTTATACCCTAATGAACCATCCCAAGCCAATCACCATTCTCTTTTATATCACCACAAGCAATCCAAAGAACTTTTTGGTCTATATCTTCCTGACTCATATTTGTTAGTTCTTCCTTATCCCAGGCTCCAAATTCCTTAAGGTACTCAATAGCCTTTTCTTTAGGTGCATGGAAATTAAGTTTCTTAACCCAATATTCAACAGCTTCATCAACTTTACCCTGTCCAGAACAGTCTTTAACACATTCCTTTGGAATCTTTTTCAATAGCCAACCATGAGAGTCAAACCACTCTTTAGCTTCAAGTAAATGGAGCAACTGCTTAGACTTTGTCATCATTCCATCTCCTAAGGTACAATGAAATAAGCAGGATTAGAAAACTCTGATTCGTTTCCTGTTGCATCCATAGCTGTAACCCTCACACAAAAGGAGTGTGAAGAAGCCCTGATATTGTAAGTGTAGCTTCTGATGGTACCCTTCACAGTACCTACTACATCCTCACCTTTAACAAAGCCAGACCCATCATAGTTACCAGCTTTGATATAGATCCTATATTTAGTTACCCCATCAGATACAGCATTAAAGGGCCAAGTAACAGTAAGCCTATTTACTCTACCTATAACAAGTCTAGTGGTAAGGTTCCCTACCTTAGCAGGGGGAGTAGTATCCACTTTGACATAGGAGGGGAGAGAGAAATTTGATTCCCCATTGGCATTGGTAGCTGTGAGTCTAACACAGTGACTAGGAGAGTCCACCACGTTCTCAATAAAGTAAGTAGTAGGGAGTACCCCTTCTGCTGAACCTACCTTACCCACGATGTTCTGTCCTTTGACAAACCCAGTCCCAGTAGTATTATTTGAGATCATGTAGATGGTATATATGGTTATACCATCAGTAGCAGGGTTCTGAGGCCAAGTGACACGTATTGACATTGCCATAGACACAGAGGACAACAACAGAACGATAAGAGCAGTCAGCAATAATCGTTTCATAGTCATCTTCCTCTTTCTTCCCTTGGAGGTCTCATAGGCTCCTTAAGAGCATCTTGTAATGCACTACGAGCTTTATCCACATAATGCTTAGCATCTCCTGATGAAACACCTTCTGCTGACACTAAATAACTCAGAGCTGTCTTACAAGCAGTGAGAAGATCTGTATTTTGCTCCTCTATCTGTTGAAGAAGATCTCTTGCTCTGCTCATTTACCCTCCGTTATTTATAATCAGGAAAAGTTTTCTTGATCAGGTTTATAACTTTGATTCTGATCATATTGCTCTTCTGGTACTTCTTATCCATGAACTCAACACCCTTGATCCTCTTGGTGTTATGATCAAAGTAGCCACCACAGATGTCTTCATCACCCCGATAGATTACAAAGGACTTAGTATGATCATCAACATGTACTCTCCACCTATCCTTGTCATCCTTAACGATTTCATTGAGAGTATTGGTGAGATTCTGAAGCTTACTCATGTCCCCTCTTGGTATTCAAGAACTTCGTTACACCTTCTTCGTCTGTAACGAATTTCTCAAAATCACCTTTACCTGCTGGTGAGACTCTGAATTTACCCTGAGAAAAAGCAATACGATAACCATCTTTCATATTGATAAGGATTTTACCATTCTTCAGCTGCTCTATTGAAGAACTACCTTCCTTCAGCATTTCAAGTAAGTCTTGTGCTTTACTCATGTCAGCCCCTCAGAGTCCTTAAGAAATTATGTAGATCATAGCCATTGTCCTTCTTGAAAACAGCTATTACCACTCCATCACGGTATACTTCATTCACATCATTGGAAGGAGTAAGCTGTACTGTTACACCTTCAGGACAGTCATACGGTTCAAAGTAGGGATTGTTCCTTACAACACCTGCAGCATTTACAAGGTCCCCTGGGTTCATTTCCAGAAGTCACTGCCCTTGATATTAGGCTTTCTAACATCAGCTAATAGTTGCTTGTTAACCTTTTTCAGACCCTCAACATTCTTTGTAAGTTCATCGAGAAGACCATCCATATAGCCTAGTGCTCTTTGAACATCCTTCTCGTCTCCAGACTCCAATGCTTTAAAAATTCGTCCAAAATTAGTGACTATCTCATCTGCTGATCTCTTCATTATAGATTTCCAACCAGCATAGGAATCAGCATAGTCTTTGCTGTCAGGACCTGAACCTTCCAGCATACGAGCAAGATTTTCAGCTTTTGACATACTCAACCCCCATCGAAAATCCCCATTCACTACCTCATTATAACAGGTTCTGAGGTATATATTTTGAGTTCTATATTAGGATCAAAATTATACTTCTTAACCAAAATATCTTTGACACGATCAGGAGGCAACTTCATGCTTGCCTTGAACCTCTTGAGCTTCTCACCTTTGAGGTAAATATCCCAAGTACGTTCAGTATTCTCAATATCCCATTTCTTAGTATCCAATGATTCATTGGAAGAACCTATCTTTTTAATAAGGTCTATCAGCCTAGAAGCTACATCTTTAGCCTGTTGCCTAACCTCAGGAGAAGTCTCAGCCTCATCACCAATAGCCTTCAGTGCTTCAAGCCCATCTACCAAGTCTTTTGCTCTTCCCATTATCTATTCCTCATTGGAAATCCTTAAGCTCAGGTTCATTGTAAGGTACCAATTGATACTTGTAGCACATGATGGAATGATACCCTGTAATAACTGGTTTATCAGTAATCCTAAAAGAATTATTCAGGTCATCATTGATGATATTGATCTTCCAGTTTGGAGCAGGAAGGAAGTGGTTGTGCTTTGGAATCCAGAGGAAGGTATCATCAACCTTCCACCAGTAGTTTACTGCATCCCTGGTATTGTGAAGACCTGTAATCAGGAGATAGCCCCTGAAGAAGGGAACAGGCTCATATGTGTATGTGAGTTCTACCCTGTGATAGATTGAATCATGCTCCACAGTACGGTGGATCTCACAGTATACTCCATAGAGGTACTTCAGAGCATCCATCTGTCCCCTTACTAAGGGGATCATGCTCCGTTCTATGTCATGGATGTTGGACATTAACTACCTGAATCCTCACTCTCACCTGATTCTATTTTGATGGTATCACCAACATCAACAATGCTTGCCCACCTAGAAAGGACACCCTTGATCTCTGATTTATTATTGACGAACTCTCTGTCAAGCTCACCACCTGCCCCAGAAAGGACTATCCATATCCCTTTCTTCATGGTGCCTTCTAGGAACTCTCGTGCTTTACTCATAGACTCTCCTGTTGAGTGGTCTTCTATATATTTAAACACTGCTTTTTTTGCCAATGGTAATGTTTTTTCATCACCAACCTCAAGAGGTTTGATCGGCCACTCCCCTACCTTGAAAATTTTATAATTATATAGGTCATTAATGAGAGTGACATATGCCTTATATTTTTCTGTACTCCAATTCCAAATTGCATTTCTCATTATCAAAGATAGGTCTTTTTTCCAGTCATTACTCATCGTCCACCCCTATAATACAGGCTCTGACATATCGATCTGCTTATCCCTATGCTTACTCAGGAATTCAATAGCATCTTGCAGATCTTTAATAGCCCCTTGGACATTATCAGTTTCCACCATATTGATAATCTTTCTTTCAACAACATTCTCATTCTCATCAGAAGCGATAAGAGATAGACCATTAATGGTTGAAGAGAACCCACCAGGACCCTCTTCAAGAAGAGAAATAAGGTTCTTGGATTTGGTCATCTTGTCATGTACTTGCCCATGAAGGCTACATACTGCTTCCTGTTCTTATTGAGCAATTCAGTTACAAAATGGATAAGTCCATCCCTCTCTACAGGACTCAAAGGAGTAGTGCCATGCTCTCTGTTTGCAAACAAAAGTACCTGACCACTAGAGGACACCATTGCACCACTTTCTACCCTAAAGGGGAAGGGAGTAGAAGGTGCTGGCTCCTTTGCTACTTCCAAGAACTTTTTGGCTTTTGACATCTATTGCTCCTTAAAAAGAAGTTGTGATCCCATACTCACTGCACTGGTAACTTTAATATCCTTTAAGTCTGCATTCAAAAGAGCCTGGGTAACCATCTTCTCTGCCTCTTCAGAAGATATATCACTACTAATCCTAGCCATGACCTTCAGAGAGACTACACGGCTAATTTCAGACTTCTCATTCAAAAGAAAATCACCAGCTTTAGACATGTGATTTCCTTTATACTTTAACCAACTTTGAGCCTGTACTCTCTATACTGATAACATATATTTTACCATTCCTCAGGTCCTCTTCAGGTATTGCCTTCGTCAAAGCAGCTTGAGCAAGCTTCTCAGCATCTTTAGGAGTAATCTTACCTACATCCTTTACCCTCATCTTAACCTGAAGAGTAACAATAACATCAGTTAAGTTTTCACCAGCCTCTTTTATAAAATCTTTGGCCTTTGACATAGGATCTCCTATTTAAAATTATTAGCAAACAGTCTATTTTTATAAACAATAGCACCAGTATCCTTGACCGATTTGACATTGGCTATCCTCTTGGGTTCATCACTCATGAGGATAAGATCCTTAGCACCAGCAGAGTAACCCTCCAAGGCAATGTAACAAACCCTATGATACCGAGTAATGAATGCCTGTACATCATCCAGCTTAGCCTTCTTCTTAGATGTCACCAAGACGGATTCAATGCCAGAGAGATCATACTCACCAGCATCAAACTGCTTTATGGTATTGAGAAGGTCATCAACAGTCCTGTACTCAAAATCCTTTTCAAGGATAGAGATGAGCTTGGATGATTTAGTCATTAGCCCTGACCTTGAATTGTCTGCCCTTCATCTTAGGATCTTTTGCCCCTGCTACTATTCTGGAGGCATTGACAAACAGCATGTCTTCTTTCCCTTGTACATCCTTACCTTTGGGAACCTTAAACTCTATCGTGTCTGAATAACCCCCACCTGTACCGAAGACAACAACCCCCGAACCCGACTTCAGCAGGTTCATAAAGTTCTTTTTACTGAAGGTCAGCTCCTCACTTTCAAACAGAGCTAAAACATCACTAGCTTTTGACATGATTACCCCTGATTCTTATAGACATGCAGCTTTGCTTTCTGCTTAGCTGATCCATATTTGCTGATGTAATCGATAGCCTCTTTTTCCATCTCAGGAGTTACACTCAAACCCTTCTTATCCATCTTAGAAAACAGAGGAAGGCTGCTATCGTTAGCCTGAATGGAGAAGTTTCTGTCATTAGGGAAGCCAAAGATAGCTGTCTTATTACCATTCAGATCCCTACTGGTACCGTAGTACCAGAGATTGGCAGACTGGAATTCATAGCTATCCTTGGCCTTTTCCAAAAGATTTAACAAATTTTCTGCCTTACTCATCTCTCCCCCTTAGTAATCATTACCCATGGACTGATCCATCTTCCAGCTTCTGTAGTCATCAGCTGTTTTGCTATCAGGATGGAAGCACTTCTTACTCTTGGGGTAATAGATGCACTTCTCACCTTTCTTTATTGGCTTCTTTGTCTCTGGGCACACACTGTCAAACCTTGCAGTGATCTCACGAGGATCATCTTTATAGGAATTAGTCCTGAACTCATTGAGGAAATCACCTGCTTTTGACATCATAGACTCCTATACAAACATTAGATCCCCAAGGGCTACAGGTTTAAGCTTTCTCACCTCAGCAGCTGACAAACCCTTCTTGACAGCACCATCATAGACCATCTTAGGATTTATTCCTCTGTGAACTTGTGCCAATGCCCATATAGTCTGTGCCAGTAATGGCAAGCCCTCAGCCTTAGAAGCACCTGCCTTTTTTGCTGCTTTCAGTGCATCTTCATAGGATATCTCTGCCTCAGTAAGATTGAGAAAATCTTTGGCCTTGCCCATCACTACTCCTTCTTCACTACTATCCCAGAACTATATCCGTCATGGTTTACCAAAGAATCTTTAACCTCTTTAGCATCCATGCTCTTATTGAAAAATACCTTATCAATCCATTTCATCTTATCGTTGACTTTCAGGTAAACATCCCAACCAACCTGGTCAGATTCTATGAGATTGATAACGTCCTTGGCTTTACTCATTACAGTCTCCTCACCCTGTAGGAATCATTCTTTAATGCAGCTGTAATAGCCAAGCCTTGGTCATCGTAGGTGGATACAGTCTCACCAGAGCTGTCTACAACAGCATACTTAAAGGACTTTGATGTACCCTTCCTAAGTGTACTATCAGCCTGTCCCATATCAACTTCTTCATTCAATTTTCTTAAAAAATCAGATGCCTTTGACATGCTAACTCCTACTTATTTGGATGAGTGCTGAGGTACCAACACTCAGGTCTTCTCTTGAAGTTAGTTACTCTCCGTTCAAAAAGATTACAAAGAGGAGGATCTGCATTCAAAGCAACCATATCCAGATATTGACACTTTCTGCCACACTTTGATCCGTCTACCATTATTGTTATAGTTAGCTTTTCTCCTGGATTACCTTCTTTATCACCTTCATTAAGCTTCATAAACTCTTTTGCCTTACTCATATTCCCTCCAATTACATCATAAATGCCCAATATGGAGCGTTGTCTTGCAGCTCTGATACAGTCTTATCAAGCAGTTCCTTACCATCAGCTATCCTCAGATCACCATCATTCTCAAAGGGTAGGTCTGTATGCCTTACAGCCCTCCTCCTGGTACCTGATGCTATGAGATAATGAGCAAGGACAAGATCCAGAAAGTCCTCATTCTCATCCAGATCAATCTCTTCCAAGGTTCTATTGTAACCAGCCCTAACCATAAACACACCAACAGAGTTGATTGTAAGGGTCCCTGTTTTCTTTGTATACTCATATAGCTTATCAGCAGACCAGATCAACTTCTCTGGGATACTATCTGCTGAGGAGATTGTGCACCATCGTGGATACGGATTGGAGAACTGGTAGGTCTGAGTAGAGAAGTAGATCCTGAACTCATCTATCCTTGGATTCCAACGGTTGAAGATAGATATGGACTTCCTTACCAGGAACTCAAAATTGTCCACCATATCATCCCAGGCTTCACCATGGGCTTGCTGGACATATGCTTTGAGTTCTGACAGGTCTGACATTATATTACATTCCTTGACTTATAAATGATATCTATCTATACTTACTACTCTAGTCAGTCCTAGAAAATTTGCCCTAGCTTGAATCCCATAAGGTCAGTTAAAAAATGCCAGGACTGACTAGGGCATATCAGTCCTAGCCATATACAAGATTATTTGAAGGTGGACTGAAGGATTACATAGACCTGTTTTGAACAACCCTTGATAAATATATCCTCCAGCCTAGCGTTACTATCAGGTTTTATATCGTCTTTGTTGGCATAAACCTTGGTCAGCATCCCATCACGATCAAAACCAGCTTCTATCTTGCCATTACTTACTCTGATCTCCTCATTCCTGACCACTATCTTAGCTCTATCAATATAATCCTTCTTGTTTAGCCTTGCTAAGATATATAGCCACGGATCAGTACAGTGTTTCATTGTGGCAAAATCATCAACCTTTTGAGTCATAAAATTAAAGTCATGGCTATGATCAAGAACACTACCAAGATTGAAATGGTAGTCCCTCTTAGGAAACTCAGGAGCCTGTGACAGCACCTTATCTAGGGAAGTTTCCTCATAGAGCTTAATAAAAGCATTGGCCTTACTAGACTTCACTCCTTATACCTTAACCTCTTTTATAAATGAGTATGCATCCCAGTAAAGCTGGTGAAGATCTGCTGAAGCATATCATTATAAACATCATCATAGGTCTTGAGGACCTTCCTTTCGTCTCCACGAAGCTGAATAAAAGATACATCATACAAATCTTTACCATTCAAAACAATTTTTACCACATTAGCTTTAGAAGAATTTCTTCCAATTTTAAAAGTAATAGAGTTCTCAGAACCTACGAAATTCTTTGCACCTGTCATGGCAATAAACTTATTACCACCAAGTTGACGTAGAATCTCATGAGATACTGACATATCTGTTGCTTCTACAATTAAAAGAAATTCACTAGCTTTTGACATATTTCACTTCCCTAGTATAGGATACTTACTTGGATCAAGAAGTCCACGAATAGTACTCATCACACTCTTGTTGTATGTGTTGAACTCTACATTTGTGGACTTGTCAGTTATGTCATCCAGATCGTTCAATGCTTTCTGGAGAACTGCCTTGAGCTGTTTTACCTCATAGGAGGGAGAAGCTTCACTGATGTTGATAAACTCTTTGGCCTTTGACATGATTACCTCTTCAGAACCAGGGTCCTTCCTGTGAAAGGAATGGTTTCTCCTTTGTAGTCTACAAACCAGTTACCCTTCTTTTGATAGACTTGTCCTTGGTAACCTCTACTACATTGGTGTCATGGTACTTAACGGTGAGATTGTCACCCTCTTTTTTCACCTTTGTAGCCACACCACTGACTTTTCCAGTCTGTGCCATCTCATTAAATTTCTCAAGAAAAAGTTCTGCCTTAGTCATATAATCTCCTGGTTATTTAAAGAGGGGAGTCCCTCAGCTTCAGGGACTCCCTTTAGTAAAGGAGGAGTGTGGAGCTTACGTGAGCCTGATCTTGGTCGTGAAGGCAGGAACAACCATCTCGATTGCAGCAGCATGAGCAGCACCCATAGCTTGCTGGAAGGCAGACCCGATCTGGACGGTACCAGTGATGAAGAGAGGCAGGTACGGAGCGTACACGACACCTGACTCAAACCAGTTGGCACCACGGTAACCAGCAATACCCTCATCAGTAGGAACGAGGTTATCACTTACTGCACGGATGATGGTGATATCATCCAGCTGACCAGCAACATGAGGACCAATCTCGGAGCCAGTCTCAAAGAACTTGAACCCAGGCTGGGATGCCAAGATGGTGAACAGGTTACCACCAGCAATGATGTAACTCACACGGCCTTTGCCCACATTGGCAATGATCTTGTTGGTGGTGTTGTTGAGAACATCACGGAACATCATACGATGCTCATAGGCTGATGTGCCAGGGGTAGGATTCTTGGGGTACGTTACCTCACCCACCAGGTTCTGGTAGATGGTGGAAATAGCAGCTGAGGCCACCTCTGCATTCAATTCAGCACGGAGGTCATTGGCAACTTCAACATCCATTGCCCTTCCGAACCTTTTCTGCAAGGTGTACTCAGTGATGAGACCCCACTGACCTTCAAGCATGTAGATACGAGCCCTGACGGTCTTGTCCGTGAACCGGAACGTGGACTTCGGGATGTTGGTAATATTGGCTTCAAAGTCGAAGTTGTATGTGCAGAGCACACGGTCCCCAACCTGAGCACCAACTACTTCCTCATGAAGCAGCTCTACCGTTATATTGCCTGTATCGGGGTTGTAGGAGCCTGTCAGACCATTGGGACCATACACATTGCCATCACTGTCAGAAACACCAGTGACCAGCAGGTTTGTGCCATGCATGATCTTAACAATCAGGGTACCTTTACGGCAACCGTGTTTGGCAAGGACCCCAGTGCAATCCAGATAGATTGAACCAGATCCAGCAGCCAGAGTACCGAGCAGCTCATCCTGAACGAAATCGGATGCAAACTGGTCAGAACCCCAGTTTCTCTTACCAAACGGATCGAAGGTCTGCTGAGGGCCACTGCCATTATCCACGTAGTTCGTCTTGTAGAAGATGACCCCCACAAGTTCGTCCATCGGCTGAACCGATGAAATGGCTGGCATGATTGATGTCACATAGGACGATGCAATGATGTCCATTGCAGTGGGCAGCACCCTACCCAAGTAGTTCTGGGAAACGGTCTCAGGGATCATCCTGATGTAAGAGTTGTAGTTCTCAAGCATTTTACCGAGAGCGTACACATCGAACTGGTTCATGGAACGACCCTGCCTGGACAAAAAGGCACGAGACACGTTGTCAATAGCACCCTTGTACTTTTCATACAGTCTGTCTGTCTTTTTCTGATACTTCTCAAGAAGCATCTTCTCATTCATATCCATGGGAATACCTCCATAATTTTTGGGATTGGTAGGTTTAGGAACTACCCCATGAAGTGCATGGAAGTATTAACTCAACCTGAGGAACTATTTGTAAAGAGGTATGAGACTACCTCTTGGAAATCAACTGCTCAAAGATAGACAGGGGTGTGTAACCTTTGCCTTTGCTCTCCTGAATCTTACGATTCCTTCTACGGAGAGCTTCCTGCTTCCTCTGATCTTCGTCATCATCGGTGTCTTCAGGGTCATCCTTCAGCTCACCACCTGACTTGGCTGTTCCCTCACCAGGCTCCTCAGTGTCGAGGTCATCTTCCCTGGCTTCCTCATCGGGAGTGGAATCCTTATCCAGGTCGATTGAACCCTCAGGACCCACAGTGTCACCGAGAATGACTTCACCCTCGTCATCGTAGTTCTTCATGAGCTTGTCATCAGCAGGGTTACCAGGCCACTCAATACCGAGCCTGTAACCTGACTCATCCTCTTCACGGAGAGACTTGAGCATCTTCTCTGCTTCCTTGGCACCAAGCTTTTCCACCAGGGCATAGGCAGTCTTGTACGGAGCCTTGTAAGCCTTGGCAAGACGTTTTGCCATGATCTCGTTCTTGGCCTTCTTGGAGACCTGAGCCATCGATGTAGCCTTATCAAGGGCTTCATCAATCTCTTTCGGTGTACCAAGTACCTTGTACTCTTCAAACACGACTGTGGCTCTGTCCAAAGCCTCTTCAATATCTTCAGAGGTACCGAGTGCCTTGTACTTGTTCAACATGGTCTCAGCAATCTGGAGAGCCTTTTCGATGTCGGGAATGGAACCGAGTCCTTCATACTTCTTGACACTGCCCTGAAGCTTCTTGATAGATGCTTCGGCAATATCAAAAGCCTTCGTGATCTCGGCAGGGGAACCAAATGCCATATAAGCTCTCAGGGCCTCTCTGATTCTTTCAGGGGTTCCGATCTTCTTATATGCATTAAGCTCCACAAGAGCCTCACGAAGTCCGTTTTCAACTGCGATCTTCTCTTTGGTAAGCTTTTCAAGCAACTCTGTTGACATAATATTACCTCCATTTTTCTTGGGTTTCGATATGGTTTGGACTCCGAAGTCAATACCGTTCCTCTTTAGACTCTCCACAAGTGATGGATCAGCTTCAAGAAAACCAGGATCAACAACCATGTCCCATCCACCTAAATCATATGTTGACTCATCCACTACTGGCAAACCATCCTTCTTCTCATTCTTGAAGGAACCAGATGCCCTGGACGATGTATAAAAACGACATCCAGCTTTACACATGGCAAACAGGTTCTTACCTGCTGGAGTGTCGAGTATCCAATCCTCAGCCATTCCAAGACCTGTACCCTCATCTATCCACATATTGACTGTGACATGAGAGAGCAGACCTTCCCTGGCAAACTTCTCCACATCGAAGTTATCAGCATGACCAATGGTACCAAACATCAGCCTTCTCTCCAGCTTTTGCTTGGTTTTCTCATCAGTCATTACTCTTTCCCAGAGAGACTTGGAGTAGTACCTCTGATTCCTAGACGTTCCATTAGGAACGAAATGAGGCCCAGTGAGTCTGCCCAGAATATGGAACCCACCTGCATTTGTTACAGGTGCTGAAGTAATAGAGTAGGAGGACTCCCTGACTTCATAGGCATCCACGAGCTTAGTCCTGTTCATAGATTACTCCTGTGTTTATTGATAAAAACGAGGTTAAAAATTGTTCCGAGATAAGACTGATTAATGTATACCTGATCTATTAAGAAAACCGAAACTTAGGGGACTGAAACGGATTTGTTATCTAATCTACCTGCACACCAATCTGCTTTGCTATCTTTCTTACAACCTTATTGATACCTGAGAAAGAGAACTTGGAAGGGTATTCAGGCATCTCCCAATCCCTGTACTTTGTAGTAAAATAACCAGGAAGCTTCTTGAGAACCTTCTTAAGATCCTCAGGATCACTGCTGTCTTTCTTAGGAAATTCCTTCTCATAATCATCAAAAGCACCAAGAGCTATTCCAGCAGCATTTGGATTGGAGGACTTTATAGCATCGTGCCTTACTGCATTTCTCAATTCAGCAAGAGCAGTAGCCACAGTATATCCATCAGATTCATTGAGTTTAGATAGTAACGACTGTGATTTGTTCATATCTTGATCTTCTTCTGGTTCTTTGGATCTAATGAGTAAGGACTCACACCACCATGGTCATCAACATACCAGATACCAGGATGGAACTTGTTCCTATTGATCCAATCAACAATGGCCTTTTCAGCCTCTTCATCGGATTTGAACTCACCAATATGTCTCCCACTAGCAGATACTGAGGTCCTGCTACCAAGAGTACCAGAGTTATGAAGGATTATGTCATCATCTGATGGTCTCTCTTCCTCAGAGCCATCATCCCACTCATCGTCATTATATTCCAACAAATGAAGAAGCTGTTTAGCTTTACCCATAGCTACACCATCTCTTCCAGATGCTTGATAAGCTCTTCCAGAACATACTGAGCTTTGTAAGGCATCTTAGATTCAACAGACTTTACTCTCTTATTAATCTCTTTGGATACCATATGGGCTAACTCCAAAGACACCTTATCCAGCTCAGGAAACTCACTATTCTCTTTCTTGTACTCCCCAAGAAACTTTTTGGCTTTTGACATCAGATCCCCCTTGAAACTACTGGGCTTTTGCATCAATTTTCTGTTTCAGCTTATCCACATCTTCCTTGGTATAACCACCAGATCCAATGGCAACTTCATACTTTGTGAAACCATCATCATTGAGTGCCTGAAGAACCAACCCCTTCCTTACAAGTTTAAGACCTTTGTAGGATGGTTCCATTTTGTATTCAAAAAGACTGAGAAGTTTACCTGCCTTAGTCATTGACCTTCCCTCCATCATCCTCTTCAATACCAAGCATCTTCTTCAGAGTACCTGTAACCAAGGCCCAGTACCTATCCTCATCCTCACCAGCCTTATACTCATCCTTGACCACTTCCTTGGCTTTGTCCCAGAGCTTCTCGACTTCAGCATCTGTCTTCCCTGTCTTCACGGCAAGGGAGTGGACTACACCAGCTGGCTCCATGATTCTGAAGATAGTGCTATAGAGATCTTCGGTGATCTCAAAGTCATCATACTTGAAAACCTTCTCAAGGATCTGGGCAGTGTACTTGTCAATGAGCTTAATCACACCTTCAATAGCAAGGAAGAAGTCTACTTCCTCAGAGAAAGGTTTGTAATAGTTCAGCTCAAGAAGAGCATGTGTACGATAGGAAGAGAGTAGTGAAGCCAACTCAGAAGACTCATACCGATTGAGCATGTGACCAGGCTCACGATTAGCCAGGAAGGTACTCAGGTTTCTGTAGAACTTCTTACCTGCTGTGGAGTTAACCCACTGCCTCATACCATTATGGTAGGTGTACTCACTGCCATGGTGTCCCTGCTTGGCATCCTGGGACTTCCTGAAGTCTTTGTAGGGTTCAATGAGCTTCTTACGTTTCTTGATAAACTTGGGGAAATAGGTAGGCAGCACCTGCCCTAAGTTATTCTGAGAGATGGTAGTACCTCCTGGAGCCGATGGAGTAGGGTCCCCATCCTCCATCACATCTATCAAAAACATTGGGATCAGTTCATCTGCTATTTTCAAAGTGATCTCCTTATAACTGTACTTTAGCAGCTGCTTTGGCTGCAAGAGCTGGAGTGTTGAACAGATTATTATAGGATACTCCAGCTTTAGCTGCTATTTTACTGTCCAGAGTTATCCAGATCCACTTCTTCTTATCCTCACATTTTCGTACTGCTAAGTTAAAACCCCATTCCCATGGGGATATTTCCCAGTGGTAACCATTTAGATCTTCAAAAGTGTACTGACCTGCATTATGTTTCTGCCAATGTTTAAGACTGGGTATAGCAGTTGCCATCAATAACCTACCTCTAATCTATGTAGAATACTTGAACAGAGTCATCCTTGTAATTGCTGGAGTCCTTCTTCCATTTTGCATAATACTCAGAAGGATTCGTTGCTTTGATCCACTGCTTAACAGCAGCCAAGGTCCCCTTATGCTTTGCATCAACATAAGCAGTTTTTGCAGTACCTGTAAAGGCTTTTACCTTCTTGAGGTCATCAATCTGCCTACCAAAAGGAGCCTTGTAGAAGTCCTTATCTACTCCCTTGATCTTGACAATGATGTTATGTGAGGAGGAGTCATTGCCTATATCAAAAGTACCCTCCAACATATTAAGAACCTGTTTAGCCTTTGTCATACCTATCTCCTTAAAGACTCATCCTTATATACCTCAACATCTTCACGATGGATAGGCATCTTACAGGCAGGGCATTTGTCTGGTAGAGAGTCCCCAAGTTCTTTCCCACAAAAAGGACATCCATAGATATCTTCATCGTCATTCATAAGATCTCCTCACTTTAAAGGTGTTGGAGCTTTACGAGGTCTCCCCTGTACAATATGTGGGAAAACTGAAAGATCAGTATCCCACTTACCATTGGAGTGCTTCACTGCTACCTTGTCCGAATGTGCAGAGAAAGCCCACAGCTCATCCCCATTTGGATTCTCAGCTATCCGATAACCACTAAAAGTGTAGGGATCTTTCCCTGCATTTAGAGCATCCAGGACACTCCCTTTACCCTTATCCTTTGGCAATAAATCGAGTAGGTTCTTTGCTTTTGACATATCAGGCTCCTTCAAGCTCAGTAGAATCAATGCCAATCAATGTACTGGGGAACTGGACATTGACATGCTTTGAGTTAGGGAAGGTCCTCTCAATAGTGCCAACCTGACCTTCAAGGTTATCAAGGGTTGCTCTCCAGGAAAACTGCTCCTTAGAGTATCCAGCATGAGCTGGTACACTCTTAGAATGCCTCTTCAGGACATCACTACGAAGCTTTACCTTATCCCCCTTCTTAAACTTAGGGACAGGCTCCTTGATCTTCTCCAGAAGTATCTGAGCTTTTGTCATGGATAACCTACCTTTGTCATCCCTGACAAAGCCTGGATAAGATCCCCAGGAGTAAAGAACCTCTGTTTCTTATGGAGGGATGCAATATATCTTGGATCAGGCTGGATCTCCAGATTACCACTATCATTGTCAATGGAGATGACAATACCATTATCAAGGGTGATCTGTGCTGGAGTAAAAGCATCTCCCTTGCTGTAGGTTGCTGTAAGAAACCCAGCATCTCTAAGAGCTTTTACTGTTGACTCAAAACGATCACCAATATCTGACAATATGGTCTCGTGTACTTTTATAAAATCTCCTGCTTTGCTCATGGGTTCCCCCTTACCTTACTTATCCACTTAAAAATCTTCAGGTTCACTTACCTGTTCAAAACTGAATCCATCTATAGTACCAGGACCATCAGCATCCACAACATCCCACTGTCCACCATTAGGATGTACTATCCAAAGATGACCATGCTCAAATACAACCTTAGCTTTAAACCCTTTATCAACTGTAGGATTCAATTTATGAAAAGCCTTAAGAGCCCTGTTAGCATTTTTAGGATCAGATGACTGCAACTCAGGATCTTTTTTTACTTCATTAATAATTTTTAAAACCTCTCCTGCTTTGCTCATGGGTTCCCTCCACCTAATCCTTATACATTGAAGCCGGTCTTATCAAACTCGATCCCCAGTGCATTGCACAGCTTCTCAGTGATTGCTATCATCTCAGCAATCGTGATCTTGCCATCAGCAGCTGCATTGATCAGATCAGTAACTGTAGTAACCACCAAAGCAGTCCCCTTATCATCAAAGGGTAATCCTGCTGATACAGAGAGATCCTTGGCTATTACCAGAGCCTCATCGAAAGATACCTTGCCATCTGCTCCTGCCTTAGTAAGCTCATCAGCAAGAAGCCCTGCCATCCCTAATGCTTTCCAAAATGATATCTTCATAATGTACCTCCATTCTTATTTTATTAATCCCCTATTCTTTGATTATTAAGTCTCTCTTGCACAATTCTTACAGATGTAAGGATATAAAGTTCTTGATTAAGAATTAATGTTGAAGCAGATACTAGCCCATGTAAATCTTTCCCATCCTTACGGACAAAATAGCAATCAAAGTCCATAACCCCATTACCACTCTGAAGGTCAGAAACAACCTTATTACGATCCTCAATGTTTTTCCAGATACCAAGATCAATAGTAGTCTTGCCCTTGATCTCCTCTTCTGTATAACCAGTAAGGATAGTAAAAGTTTTATTAATGGAGTTAACCAGACCATCTGACATCCTACTGATGATAATTCCATCGTGGCTGGACATAAAAGCTCTCCTGTACTTTTCTTCAGACAGCCCTAACTCTCCCTCCATTCTTTTAAGGTAGCTTACATCAGCAAATACAGTAACAACCTGGTTCTTTTCATTTATAAAATAAGCATTGCACAGCACCCACAGTGTACTCTTACGATGATTGATACCAATGACCATATTAGAAAATGCTTTACCTGACTTAATAATCCTATTTACTGGATATTCATCTTCAGGAAGAGGTGTTGAGTCCTCTCTTAAAAAATGCCACTGTTTACTGGTAAAGAGTCCAGATAAAGATTCTGTAGTACCAAGAATCTTTGAAGCCATGGGGTTAGAGTACACAACGGAAGAGTCCAAATCATGAATAAGAATACCTATAGGAATCTCTTTAAGAACAGTGGTAAATATACTCTCATCATGCAACTTTGATATATTAACAAATACCTTAGCTATGCAATAGATAAACAATAATAAAAATACAGTAGAGACAACAGATAACATAATATGAGTATAGTTATTAACACCTAACCCCACTAACTCGCATACTCTTCTCAGAAGAGTCGTTACAGCTGCTATAATGAAAAAGGCCCAACCCTTCCTCCAAATATCAATATAGTCGGCTATCTTCAAAATTTTCCAACCATATAAACCAATAACAACCTGTAGAAGGAGAGTAAATATTAGTAATAACGAATTAGACAGGCTCATAGACAACAGGCTCATGACATTCTCCTTTTATAAGCCCCTTATCATAAAGAGTTTGATCTATGTAAGCTATAGCAAGGGCATAAGCTAAAGCTTTTGGGTCTTTCACTTCTTGTAACATTACTAGCTCGTCTTTGAGAATAAGTCTCAACTCCACCAACTCTTCAATAGTACTTTCTGGCAAATGAGGCATATTTACAGGAATGAGTTTATCCATCAACTGATCTTTTTTAAAATGAATCGGTTGCTTAATCAGATTAGATATAGAAGTACTCACAGCATTCCAAAATAACTCAGTTTGAGTCTCTATCCTGGTTATCTTACTCCCTTGAATAGCCAGAGTTTCCATCACACTTTTATTTGCAGTAACAGCCTCTACTCTTAGGTTAGTAGCCAAATCAGTAATATCTTTCCTTACACCAGTAGCCAAATCAGTAATATCTTTCCTTACACCTGAAATAACTACGAAATACTGCCAAATAGATGCAACCAAGGCTACCACAGCTGTAACAATGGTACCTGTAGCTTGCCAATCCACCATCACTCCCATAACGACTCCTTTCCGTAATCAATCTCAAGATACAGCTCAAGATGCATAAGGTAAAATGAGATAGGAAAGAATTAGGGTCAGCAGTAAACCAACCCTAATTCCTAACTATTACGGAAGCATATTGTCACGAGGATATATCTCTTCGGTATTGGCAGGGTCCGTTCCCACAGTACGTGAGGAAAAGAACTTCATAACTCCACCGTCCACAAACTCCACCACATACAAAGGATATGTCCTAGTGATCTTTTCAGACAACTCCTCATACTGCTCCTTGGAAAGAGGGGAAGTGATGTTGAAGTCTGACCCATCCTGAGGCCAAGGGACCACGGAGATTGCCGAAGGATCAACATCAAACCTTTCGTATGCTGTCTTCTTGAGCCAATTCACTATATGATCAGCCCCAAGAGCATACATCTCATTCACTGAAGCACTCTCTACCAACTTTGTAATATCCTTTGCTCTGCTCATACTTTTACCTCCAGTTTTTCTTTCGTGTGTAATTGCTGCTGATCCTGCTTTCTTATCATCACTACCTACAGCATACTTGTACTTACCCTGACTATCACGTTGAAGCATCACAGCATCCTTACCAGACAACTTATCCTTAGCATACTTAGCTGCATCTTCAGCAGTACCTTTAAAGAGGGCCTTATCATCTTTCCCTGATCTCACAATCTTATCAGCTTCCTTGGGATCAGCAAGTACAAAGTAGGATGAAGCATCCTCTTCTGCCAGAGCAGTGAGGTCCCTGGATCTGTTAAACGATCTTCTCAAATTCTCTGACTTACTCCATCCCTTTTTATCAACAGAGAATCCATAGAAACTTATCTCGTTTCCAGATTCATCGGTCCCATCATAGACATCCCACCCTCCTGACCTGCCATCCTCATCAGCAGTAACATTCATAGCCTCATAGGAGAGACCCTTACCCTTCTTACTTGAATGTGCTCTGATATGGATCTTACTACCTTTTTTGAAGTTAAGATCTTCAGACAGATTGGATAAATCTTTGGCTCTGTTACATGACCTTCTCAGTTTGACATGAGACTCATTATCATTACTCAATCTCTTGATAATATGTTTCTTGACATTGTCAGGAAGGCTGTCCCATTTGATCTTCTTTCCAAGATGAGATCCAGGAAGAGCCTCTCCCCACTGGGAAACACCTTGAGGATGATCAGGACTACCTGACATACCAAGAGACTGGACATATTGGGAATTACTCACATCAGGAAAATCCTTCTTGGAGAATAAAACAGTATACCTGTCAGCATACTTAGATTCATCACCGAGATCATAGATAGCTGTTATTTCTTTGGGCTTATTTGACATGGGATGTCTCCTATACCTTTTTTTCTATCTTAATAATTTTGTGACCTTGTTTAATTATGTCCTTCTTAAGAGCATCCAGGCTTGCCTCTGTATACCATGGAGTAATGCCTACATTACCATCCTTCATTTCAGCATGAATACGATATTGTACAGGAGAGGACTTATCAGATACAGCCCCTAAAAATCCAAACTCATCCTTAACATCTTCAATAAACTGTCCTGCTTTGGACATAGGGACTACCTCCATCTTATCAACAAAAGCCCCAATTACTTTACGAAGCTCCATTTATCTCCTTTATAACTCTTTCAATAATCTGATGTACTTTGCTGGTATAGGTACTATACTTACAGCCTCAAACTGACCATTTACTTTTGTGATTTCAAAATCTGAAGGAACCTTTATCTCCAATAATACAAGAGGTGTGCTCTCATTGTACTTATCACCTAACCAGTTCATTACAGCATCTTCAGCCTCTTCTATAGAAGTGAAAAGAAATATAGCTGGGTCTTCCTCACCAAAATCACGACTTCTTGATCCCTTACGTGGAGATAATCCATTAACTAAGATCTTACGTGAAGCCTTTTCAGTTGTGACATGATAATAAGTTTTCATGACATCTTCAGTAATACTTAAAAAATGACCAGCTTTACTGACCACTTTTAGTTACCAGTCAAAGCCTTCAGAACACTCACAACAAAATTAACATCATTGGAAGCTTTATAAGCTCTCTGCTGAGAATGCTGATTGCCAAACTGACCTATAGTTGCTGCACCAACATTTAAAAGTTTTCCAGCTGCATCTACAGTCTTAACTACTTTATCTTGAGTAGTGCCACTACTGGCACCACCTGTTGCATAGATAGGATTACCCTTACTATCCTTACCCACTACATGATAATCAATAGCATGGGCAGCACCTGAACCTACCATCATAAAAGCAGCAAGAACAGCAGCAGCAAGAACCTTCTTCGTCTTGGACATATCTTCAGAGTGTGAATCTGCTGCAGGAGATGTACCATAGAGATCCTGATAAACCTGAGCTACTTTATCTGGTGCAGTCTTTGCTAATTTTGCAAGATAGTCCTTCTGCTGCTCAGGGGCCAGCTTATTCCACCACTGCATGGCTTTAGGAACATAATCCTTAGGGTCATATTCCTTCTCCATGATATCTAGAAAGACAGCAGCTTTGCTTTTCATATTGGGCTCCTATTTGATTATCTTTTTAATACCAGAGGTATCAGTGGTAGGTTGTGTACTGCTACTTCCACACTGAGGACAGGCTGTATCACCACAATCCAGATCAGCTTGGAATTTTGTGCCACATGATTGACACACTAAAATGGCTAACAGCATTGAACCCTCCTACTTGTTCTTGCCAAAATAGAACTGCATTACAACACCAGCAGTCCCACTGTTCTTGTTCTCCCACCCACTACCACTCTTGCCCACTGGCTGTGAGATATAGTAACCTTGGTCCCTCAAGCCCCAAACATGATCAATTATCTTTTTGAAGTTGGCATTGGAGTTCTCAGCTCTGTCACCACCCTGAGTAATCACAGGAACACTAAACAGAGCATAGTCATTCCCATCTTTTGCTGTAACGATCTTGTAGAGGTGGTCCCCTGAGTTACCGAGATCACTGCTCCGAAGGGTAGAGTCCACTATCTTCTGGAGGGCACCATCGATCTGACCAACAATCTTCTGAACTTCAGGATCTAGTGAAGCCTCCAGCATACTTATCAAATTAGCAGCCTTTCCCATGGTTATCTCCCCTTCTTTATTTTAGTTAGGTAATCTAACTCAGTCTTAATGATCATCTCCAGCATATCTTTATTGAAAACCTTGATCCTTTTGGTCATATCCTGGATCAACTCTTCAGCTAGTTTGTCTGCAATACCATCAGAGGTAGCATCATGTTCAAACATACCTAAGATGTTACGAGTGTCATTGAGGTCTGAAGAGATCTCCTCAAGATATGATACTATGCTCTCCCTTATATCTGAGGGGTAATTTGTAAGTAGTTCCTGCAGCTCAGAATAAATAATAGACAGACCCATCTTAACCCTAATCCAAAAGACTACTTATAAGTTTCTTAGCTTTGGATTCATTAGGTACTAATTTAATCCAATCACTATAAGAAAATCTCAATTTTTTCTCATGAGGAAGTACATTATACCTATCTGCTAATTCCTGTGCTACCATGGAATTAGCAGATCCTCTTTCTTTACTGATTACAATCTGCTTCAGTACATCAGTAGGCACTTCAGATAATACATCATCATACTCTTTACTCTTTTTCTTATACCCCTTCTTATCTCCAGAAGTGTAAGCATCAGTAGCAGCTACAAAGAGAGTATTAAGATTATCCAATGTCTGTTTCCAGTCCATGATTCACACATCCTCATTGAGCATATCTCTCTCCATCTCTTTCAACTCTTCTGGAGAGAAGGACTCTTTATAAACACCTCTTAAGTCTCTATCAACAGGAAGAGCGTTCTCTTTCATAGCCCTACCATAGGCAACCAGAGCCATCCTCAAATACCTTTGCTGATACTCAGGATTTGAAGTAGACCACACCAGATTGAGCATCTGAAGACTTATGATAATCTGTTCCTTGTTAACTAGTTTAGCAGAGATGCTATGACACCTCTGAGCTATGTAGAGAATCCTTGTTTCAATATTTCGGGTAGCTGGCATATTTCCTCTTGTTTTTAGTCATTCTAATCTTCGTTCTCAAGATCCAATATCACTGTTCTCAGACTTTTAACATAGAAAGCTAAATCAGACTGGGCATCAGAGAGGGCAGAGGTGATCTTGGATACCTGATCATAGTTATCCTGCTTACCCAATTCACTTACTACCTTCTCTATCTCAGCAGCTACCTGCCTATACTCTTGGCCCAGGTTCTTCCCTATCTTGGTAAGCTGATCTGTATAATCCTGAAGGACACCTTTAACATTGGACTCTTTCAAGAACTTTTTAGCTTTCGACATCGGCTGCTCCTTACTCAAATCTCTTTCTGAGGACCTTGAGGGGGACCCTGCCAATGTCCCATCCATTGTTGGTCTTCTTATTGAAATCTTCCTTATCCTTCACAATACCAAGGAACTGGCTGTAATACTTACCAAAGCCAGGATCTGGCTTATTATTACCTGTAAGGATAGTATAGCCGTTAGGACCTTCCTGTGCCCATACCTTGATACCTTCCTCTGCCTCAGGAACAGTCTCAGATATGGTCTGGATGAGCTGTTTGGCTTTAGTCATTCCATTTCCCCTGCCCTCATGCTTACTATAATGCACAAGGATACTGTCATCATCAACATACTGATAGGAATAGTTATCCTGCTTGAGATCCTTTATGAAAGCCTTCTCCTTCTCCCTTTGGCCTATCTTGAAGGTAAAGATTATACCTTTGGGGTCATAATCTACTTTTGCCCACCCTGCACCATTCATATTGAACACACCCTCAAGAGAGGTATCCTTGGACTCCTTGTACTCTTTGCCAGTAAACTTCTTGATGATCTCCTTGGCCTCTGCCTTGGTCATACCACCCATAATGAGAGCACCTGCATCAGACATCTTCATTGTCTTGTAGGCAATGGCAAGTTGGTGCTTATCAAAGACACTCAATTCTTTCTTCATAATCAACTCCCTTAGATATCCAGAGTCCCACCTGCTCTACGATAATCAGCATAAGCTTGTTCCACACGTTCCTCATGCTTACGTTGACCATGAGCATTGACAAAAACAGATCCCATATACCTTTCCTGCTCACTCAGAGCAAACCTCAGGGCTTTCTCAGCCTTAATAAGCTGTTTAGATCTTCTGGGCTTCTTCTTTTTCTCAGGCTCAGGAATAGGAGTCCAATCCTCAAACAAGTTAAGAACTTCCTTAGCTTTACTCATCAACTAATCTCCTAAACTATTCCTTTATCAACCACGATTTTTTATTTTTAACCCAAATTTAGCAATATACCGTTTAATAGAGTCCTCTCCTTCAAGTTTAACAATAAGGTCATCCTTCTCCACACCTTTCACAGTATATACATCCTTACTGCCACCATACTGACCTGCATTTTTGTGGTGATCAACATACACAGCTTCTCCATTACTGGGAGTCCTTGCTAATTCCTCAAGTATCTTAACAAGATTACTAGCCTTGGACATATCTACTCTCCTTATTACAATTTCAATCCTCTGATCTGACCAGCTTCTATACTCTTTTCCTTAGGATGGAATTCCAACCACCATTCTTCAGCAGCTTCAGCAGCATCATCTTTATTTGGAGCATCCACATAGACATTTGCACCACCATGTGAATCAAGAGATACTATATAAACTGTGCCTTGAATTTCCTCGTCATCATCCAAAACACGACTACCCATGTAAGAACTTATGATTTCTATGGAGTCAGTACTGGAATAATGCTCGATCTCCATGATCTTTGCCTTGGCATCAGCAATGGTCTTATTGCTTTCCAACATTGAAAGAAGAGTACCTGCCTTGGTCATGCTATCCCCCTTGCCTCCATACCCTTAAGAAACTTGATTGCCTGTTTCTTAGCATCTTCCTCTGTACCTGCTTCCCCTTGCTCAATAAACCGATCACTGGAAGCTCTGCCTATCATCCAAGAGTACTTACTCTTATGGGGATTAACGTCTATCCTAAATTCAACATCTGAACGAGATAGATAAATTCCTTTGATTCCACCTACTGTATTAGGCTCCCATCGGATTTTCTCTTTACCCTCATCCAGTATACTCAAAAAGTTTTTGCCTTACTCACTCTCCACCTCCTCCATCTCCACCAGAATCCCCTCCACCATCTCCACCATCAGCATTATCGTCATCCTGGTCTAGCTGGTCTTTGGTTATGGTACCTGCCCAGAACCACGAGAGAGGCATGACACGAAAGATTCTTGGCTTCTTATCATGACCCTTATCCCAGATCCCTGAGATAGTCTCAGCTACACTAGAAAGTTTCTGAGAGGCTTCCGATAATGAGATAATCTGCTGGGCTCTGTTCATGATTTGGCAAGCTCCTTGTCTACCTCTTCCAACCAATTCTGGATCTCTTTTTTTAAAGCAGTGAGATACTCCCTTGTGACATATTGAGGAGCAAGAGAACCGATCCTTCCCTTGTTAACCTGCACCTTACCATCAGAGTAAGAGAACTTACCCCTTTCTTCCGATAATGAGATAATCTGTTGAGATCTGTTCATTGTCCACTCCTTATAAACCATAAGAAAGTGCCAACTTCTCTGCTTGTTGTTTACCTTCTTCTTTAATAACTTTAATTATTTCAGGTATTTCAATCTTAAACTCTTCAACAGATAAAGAATCCAGAGTTCCATGATCAAGACGTAAATGAGCCTCTACCCATCGAGGATCTATACTTGAATCAGATAGATTCTTACTTATTAATTGTTGATAGTATCCCGTTTGAGCCTCCTCTATAACCTTAAGGAGCTTCCTTGCTTTGCTCACACTGTTATTCATGTCATACATGTTATCTTCATCATCATCGATCTCATCCTTGGTCTTTATCTTTAACCACTTCTTAATGTCTTCCCAGCCTTTGGATTCAGATACATTCATTGCATCCCCCTAGAATTTATCCCCGATCAGTTTCATAAAGTGCTTTGAGAACTTCCTTGGCTTTCGACATTTCTACCCCTCAGTACTTGCTTATTTTATCTCCCCACCTTCTTGTAGTACCATGATCCAGGTCCCACACATACTTACCTTTAATAGCTTCCCTGGTAAGATCAGGAGTGACTTTGAAATCAGGACTGTTCTTCTGTGAGTTTTTAGAGAAACCTGTGACTACCCATGAGGTATGTGGAAGAGGGAAGGTATGCTCATTGTACTTCATGACATGCCCCAGTGAACCAGGTTCAAGGGATATCACGAATCTGTTACCGTTTTGTGTAGAAAAATATAAGGTCTTTCCCTTTTCTTCTTCAGCCTCAGAGAGTGACTGGAGTAAAGTTTCTGCTTTGGACATAGATCAATCTCCTCATTGTTTTTTCAACTCTATGACTGCCTTCTTAGCTACAGCTACTTTTGCCCAATATTTGTTGGCATACTCATAGTTGGTCTCTACAATACCAGTGTCCTTACCATTGATGAAGACCTTCCAACTATCAGCCTTCTTATCATCGGTCTCATGAAGTGCTTTGAGAACTTCTTTGGCTTTTGTCATGACCAACTCCTAATCTCTAAAGTCAGGTGCAAGAATACCATAACCACCCATGTCAGTATAAATGGTAGCATTGTTCTTATGAACCCAATCCCCCTTGATCTTCAGAGCAGAACCACGAGAATCACTATTAGCAAACACAGGGATCTTCTTTGCCTTATAGCCGAGGATCTTATCAACCTTTGCCAAGATCTCTATCTCTATCTTATTATACTCTGACTGTTCTATATCCCCATTGTTATAATCCATAGCAGCCTTTCTCATTTTGATCTCAAGACTGAAAAGCTTCTTAGACAAGGCTACAGGGTCCATATCTGTTTTGAAGATCTTATTGAGGTTATTACCATGCCTCTCAATCTGAGTATTCATCCGATCTTTCTTGGTATCTTCATTTATATTCTGAAGGAATTTTCCAGCCTTTGACATAATGCCTCCTAAGAAGAAATTTTATTAAGCAGGTCTACAACAGCTTTGTTCCTTGGTTCCTTAACATCATAGACCTGAGAGATCTCATTAGCAAACTGCTTATAGCTATAACTTCCTGAATCGAGAACATGGCTATAAGAGTCAACAGCATAGTGTAAAACATCAGCCTCGTGATTGCTTAGATCCTTATTAGGCTTGTACTTAACACTATGCCCTTCTTTAGTAACATCGGCTTCAACTAAGGAAATAAACTGTCTGGCTTTTGACATCTAAGCTCCTTATTAATAAGTCTTCCTAGAGACTGAGACTGAGATTCTTAGCATCTTTCTTCATCTTATCAGTAACTGCAAACTGATCTGCCTCATCGATCAAAGCAGCCTTCATGATAACCTTTGCCAACACCACAGGATTGTCATAGCTTTCAACATCGAGAGCACCTGATCTCAATGCCTTCTTGAACAGGTTGTCAAAATCCCTTGCAACCGATTCCTTCAACCGATCAAAAGCATTCTTGATCTGATCTTCAGTCATCTCTGCTTCATTAATAAACTTGCTGGCTTTTGACATATCAAGCTCCTTTATCCCACGTAGGTTATAATATCATATTTATCCAGAGGATTTTCTACACTTCCAGCCCCACTTGCCGTTAGTACACCGTATAATATAGTCCTCCTACCATTGTTATTAGTGAAGTAGATCTCAAACTTCCACATCTTTGAGGAGGGAGGCATACTACCGTTATACTTGGCATCTGTGATCACTGCTTCAATGTCGGCTTTTTCCAGTTCCTTCCAGACATGGTTGACTGCTTGCCAAGCATCATCACGGAAAAAACCCTTGGAAGAACTACTAAGAAGCTTATTAACCATTTTCTTAGCCTTCTCTTTGCTGAAACCCTTCAAACCTGAGCTTAGCAAATGATCTTCCTGTTCCATAAGATTGATTAGTGATCTGGCTTTTCCCATATACTCTCCTACCACCCCAACCTGTTACTCTTCACATTTCTGAGAGGAATCTGATCACTACTGAAACGTCTTGCAGTGTCCTCATCATCGTCATCTGCTGGAAGTATATCCATTTGAGCACCCTGCATCACACGAGGGGTATTGTCTTCAAAGGTCTTGCCACACTTAGGGCACTTGTCACCCTCCTCACAATCACAATCACACTCAACCAGGTGGATTATGTACTGGGCCTTAGATGTCATAAGATTTCCCATCCAGATCCACTACAAAAGCACTCCAATGCTTGCCCCTGCTTGCAGCATTTTTCTTAGCCTGAGCTGCTGCTTCCTCACGAGTATCAAAAATCTGAGAAGGAATATAGGCGTGAGAGATGTCATTCGTAATCACACCTCTAAACCCAGCAGCCTCAGATATCATTTTGAGAACTTCAGCAGCTTTCGACATATCCTACTCCTCAGTCTTCTACAATTAGATCGTCAATGTTCCCATTCCACTCAGGTTTAAGACCTTTCTCATCCCAGAGATAGGAACTCATATCCTTACTACTTTTGAAGGTCAGTAACCGTTCATCACCAGGTACCTTCAATGCATATTTGTAACCTTTAGCCTTCATTTTCTGAGCTATATCAAACTCCTTCTTGGAAACCTTGTAACTCTCAGTAGCACCTATAGCACCAGCAGCACTGATCACATCAGCAGCCGTTGTAGACTTCTTAGCAACTTCACCACCAGGCACAGCAACATCCGTTTTAGGTTCTGTAGCAACCTCATCATTTTTGGCACCCAAAGCAAGGATGTTCACCATGGCACCATTGGCAGTCTGAAAAGTAGCATTTGTACCTAACTTCTTACCTCCAAGAACACCCTGAAGGATGGTAATTTCTTTATTCAGCTTATCATCGATAATATCACTGGAACCAGGCTGTTCAGGACCCTCTGTGGATTTAAGTTCCTCAATAAGTCTCCTGGCTTTGGACTCATTCTCTTTTTCTTCACTTTCTATACCCATCATCTTGAGGGCTCCTTTCTTATCCAGAGGATTATAGTCACTACCCATTATCTCTTCATATCCCCAATAACCAAGGAGATCACTGAGCTTATTGATGAAATTCTCTTTGAGCCACTCTTCCTTTGTCATACCTACATAAGAAAGGGTCTTTTTAATATCTTCCTCTTTCATCCATTCTTTGCCATTGATCAAGTCATCCAGTTCACTTTCACGAATATGACCTGTACCAAAAGCATTATTACTTATCTTGTAGAGAACAAACCACTCATCAGGATGATCCTTTTCAGCTCTCTGTTTGGCTACGAAGTTATACTCAAAAAGAGAAGTTTCCAGATCTGCATCAGTACCCTGCCAGTTTCCTTTTGCCATAGTGTTCTCCTCGACTACTTTGAATGCTTCCTAAGAGTATCCTCTTTGAACTTACCCCATTCTTCATCACTCCAATATCTCCTGTGACCTATCCGTCTCTCTGGAGGTCTGGGAATTGGTGGAGGTGGAAACCATCTGTTGAGAGCTTTTAAGAATCTCACTATCTCTCTTATAATCCTCATTGGTTTTCTCCATATGAGCGATTTATAACTCCCCATTTATCCCATTTACCCATTAGATAAATTCCACACCCGAAAATAAACAGGTCTAAGGTCATCCAATCCACTGGGAAAGTCATCAGAGTATACTACTAGTTTAAAGGTAATAAAACCAAGAGGAAGATCTTGAACCAGACCTAACCTTAAACCTAGTAATCCTTGAGTACCGTAGGTAGTCCAATCAAAAACATCATCATATCCTTCAGTATCAGAATCAATGATATAAGGGGGGTTGGTATCTACAGCTTCAAGAGTACATCGGGTAAGGTTAGAGATATCGACAGTGACATTATTCAGTAATGTCTCAACTCTCCTTGCGATATAGTTATCCCTACCAATGTAAACATCATCGTAGAATTTCACAAGAACTCCTCAGAAAGTATAGGCTTATATCTTTAAAAATACAATAGCTGATCTATTAAGAAAACCGAAACCCAACAAGAGATTTCCTTATTTTTACACCTTACCTGTGATATAATCAGACAGCACTGCATAAACTGCTGTCTCAAGATCATGAGGGGAAATGCCTTGTTTATCACAGAAATCATGGAGCTGTTCATCCTTTGGGTAAGGATTTTCTGTGATAAACTGTTTTGCTAGTACTTTCAGGTCCCCCTCAGTTAGGATCTTTTTACCCATCTTTTTCAACAACGATTTTGCCTTCTCCATAGACCATACTCCTTAATCAAAAACTATAGTAAGCTGGTTTGGTTCAATAACCACAGGACTATACTGATCGGCTACTATAGGACTCTCAAAAGCAGAGTAAAAGAGGGTTCTACCTTCAGCATCCCTTACATACACATAAGGAAGAGCACCCCAGTCAGTTCTAGGAATAAAATTGATTGCTGCAATGTTTACAAGCTCACTAAGATCAGAGATCTCCCATCCCAGAAAAGCCACATCATGATAATCTGCACTAATAGGATGTACAGGAGTCCCTGCATCTCCAGGATTGGTATAGGAAAGACCTATGTAGCTATGAATGGATGCCAAGGTTACAATCCCAAAGAGATGCTCAAGGAATCTGTTAGTAAGGTAGTTAGTAATTGTACCTGGTATGATCTGAAGTTGCAGCTTATTCTTTGAGAATGAGAGAACTCGTCCACTTGGAGCAACAACAGGATCAGGAAGAACACCATATGCCAAGAGGTTTCCACCTTCAAGAGCATCCCAGATAAGGAAGTGTGTGAGGGTCCCCCAGTCAGTTCTGGTATAGGCAGTTATGGTAGTATCATTTGATACGTCCCTACCTGCTATCTTCCAGTGTGTATAAAAGATTCTATTGTAATCGTCATTAACAGGCTCTTCAACAGTACCAGGAGGATCAACAGGTGCAGTTCTTCCAAACCCTATAAAGGTTTGAGGCTTAGGGAAGGCATCCATACCAAGGAGACATCCATAAAGCTTATTTCTGCAATAAAAGCTGAGGAAAGACATGGAACCTCCTTATCGTTCAAACGTCAACATTCTCTCATTCACAAGATCCAACCTGAATTTGAGTTTGATTCCATGAGTAGCAAGATATCTTATGAGATCCTCATAATCTGTTGGACAAGAGTTATGATACTCCATGGATATTTTATTAATCTTAGCCATCCTATCCTTACTGACATTGTAAAGCACACGATCCTCATAGCCTTCAATGTCGATCTTAAGAAAGTCTATCTCAGATACCAGGCCAACATCAAACAGCCAGTCCACTGTTACAGTGAGAATATCCTCAGCAGGATCATCAGGGTTATCATCAAAAAAACCCATACTGTCATGGATATTCAATGATGATTTAATTACTCTATCACCTATAGCCAAGTTATATGGACGAACATGAGAACCAAAGGTATTCAAGCAAAGACATATGTAATTCAGTCTTACAGGCTCAAAACTAAGTACAGAAGAAGCACCAGCATCAAGAGCTATGAGTGACCACAACCCAATATTGGCACCAATATCTACTACAACGTCACCAGGAGATACTCTGAGACCACCAACCCCGTACATACTACCACCAGCAGAGAAGTCATAGAAGTTTATGTTCTCTTCCCATTGAAAGTTGTAGAGATCGAGACCTTCTCTCCTGAGAAATCTATCACGATCCCAATTTCTACTTTCCCCTAATAGGTCCCTAATAGTTAGGGTACCACCTTGATTAATCCAGAACTTCTCTTTCATCTAGTCTACTCTCTCACTGGTGACATCATATTTAGTCCATTTCCTACCAACCTTAAGCACTGCCTTCACAACTACTGTATGGATATAGGCCAAGGCACGAGCAATACCCCGAATAGGAATCCAGTAACTCAAAGGCTGGTTCTTCCAACTTGTATGAGGAGTATTATAAAACTCTGCCATAATCTGCCTCCTGATGCAATCGGTCTATACCAACTCCCAATACCTCACTAGCTTCCCTCATCTTTTTTGTAACCTCCCTGATATTGAAGGGAGTAATAGGAAATAGTGACTGTCCTTCTCTCATTTTCTCCAGAACTTTATCCAGTAACTCTGTTTCCCTGGCAATAATTGTACTAATCATAATAACCTTCCGTACCCTGCACTATTCTTATTCATACCAAAGAACTTATTGATACCCTCCATCACCATCTCAGGGGAGATCATCTTACTGCACTCAAAATCCCTTCCACGAGGACACCATCTCCAACTACCACGTTCAAGAGGAAGAGAAGGATCATTAAAGCATCCATGACAGACATCCTTGTTAATAACCCTGCTCACAAGAGGATTCTTGAAATCCATCTCAGCCCACTCTTTAGAATATCCTGAGATAAGTACCAGGGGCTTCTTGAGAGCCCAAGAGAGCCATGAAGGACCAGAGGACATGCCAATGAACATGGAAGAGTGATGGATGTTACTGATGGTCTCCTCAATAGGCTTTCCTGTGAGGTCTACTATACCAGGAAGCTGGGTAGTTTCTTTGGATATAGCAGCCACAACATAACCCAGATCATTGAGGTAGTTTATTACTGTAGACCACCCTCCAGAATTCAACCAGTATTTACACATAAAAGTCGAGTGTTCTGAGATAGCCACATACTTCTCTTTTATTGGTCTATCCAGAACTTTATAGGCTACATTAGGAAGAACCTCCACATATCTTGTAATCCCCAGAATATCAGCAGCCACCTTCTGAAGAGGGGTGATCCTCCAATTGAACCTATTCCTATTGAGATCATTATCATAACAACCCACATTGAACTGAGCAAAGATATCTGGAACCGACTGCCCTGGCTCTATGAAATCTATCTCAGGGTACTTGGACTTGAAGAACTTATTCCAGAAGGAGGAACATATTACATGAGCATTATGCTTCTTTCTGAATTCTTCCACCATGGGGAACCAAGCTAGGGTATCTCCCATAGCCTTAGAGTCAAGAACAACAAAAACCCTTCTCTGAAAGTAGGATATGTCCTGGTTGTAAAGCTCTTCATCATTAGAAGTGACCTTTACGTTCCAATCTGTGTAGTACTTCCTATTGGTCTTTGTCCAACAGTTGATCCCAATCTCTGTTGAATGAACTATCTGACCAGAGTGACGATCAGTAAAAGTCACTTTGTACTTATCATCAGTAGTAGGACCCAGAAGCTCCATAAAAGCACCATCAATGAAAAAATTTCTGTATTGAATATTGTGCTTGGAGCTTATTCCCCTCCAGAACTCAGACTTCTTACATTTGATATCAGCAGCAGGACACCCATCAAAGAAGAGGAATTCACCCTTGTATTCATTAACAACATCGACATCAAAAGTCTTACCCATACCGTGAACTGTCACATTTGTTATATCTCTGTCAAAAATGACATATGAGTAGGGATCAGCACCATTACTGATAAGCTTTAACCCTGCTGGGTCAAATATGAACTCTTTAGGATCGATATTCCTATGGATTACAAACAGGACATTCTTGTCATCCTCTGTCTCACAAACCACAAAGTTGACTACAGGCATTTCCTTGAACTCATCTAACTTCATATTGATAGTATCAGACTTAAGAACGACCATGTTATCTGTCTTTCCAGCACTGGTAAGGATCTTGAACATCCAATTTTCAAAGATGAGATCTCTCTCCAGTATCACAGGAGAAGCCATCTTCTTGTAGTCTTCCCAATTAAGAGTCTGGGTTGTGAGAACCTCAAGCATCAGAGAAGGCTTAAAGGTCATGATATTGGTATAGATACCAGTGCCCTCATAGAAGTAGCTAACCAGATCCTTGTCCTTATGGGTTGCTACATTTGAAAGGTGCTTCTCAAAATCAATGTTTATATCGTATTCAATGAAGTGTATCCTCTCAAAATTAGAGAACATCTTACAGATATTCTGAAGGGACTTCACAATAGGGAGACTATGATAAGGACGATCAAGTCTGCCTAACAACTTTAAATCACTGAAGGTATAGTATATAGGCAACCTGTAATCAGGCAGGGTATTGTCAACATCAAAGATGTAGTAATCTACAAGGACCTGTACACTTTCTGGGATAGGAAGATGAGATACCAGTGCTATTGGTTTTTCAAACTTCTTTACAAAATAAATAGTGTCAACAAGCTTTTTTAACTTATTTTCAGTATTAGGAAAGCAGTCAATAACGATGATGTCCTTACTTTTCACCTTCTTACTGACCTCAGCCTTTATCTCAGACTTTTTGATTACAATAGGCTCAGTAACCTCAACCTTAACAGGAGGTTTCTCACCTTTAGGCTCTACAATGTTTATAGGTGTAGTCCTTATCATCAAGGGCTTCATGGTACTCAGAGCTATTTTAGCTGCATTCTCCCAAGTAAAGCCCTTTAGGTACTCAGCCCCTTCTACTGCTCTAGTAGTAAAGTTTGAATGATCAGCATAGTGTGCCAACATCAACTGACCAAGATGCTTAAAATCAGGCTCAGCATACTCTCCAGGAAAGTCACCAAACTCTGACCATGCAGCTTTTAGATAATCTGTATTAACAAGACTGGCATAATCCTTAGCAAATTCCAGATGACCTGACCAGTTTGAGCATATAGCAGGGACTCCACAAGCCATGAACTCACAATTATGCACAGAAGCTGTATGAGTAAGATACGAATTATCTTTCTCTACTTCAAAATTGTATACAATGCCCTCATAAGAAGTCTTTGTTACTTTTTTAACAAAATGCCATACCTCTTTCTCAAAAACATACTGTTTGTTACTATGTGTACCATTAAAAGAATCATAAGCAAAACTAACTACATAATGCTTACATTTTCTATTTCTTTTTACTTTCTGAGTTCCTGCCTTGTAACCTAATCTATGCAATGCTATTACAACCTGATTAGCAAGCACTTCGGAACATGTAGTAAGTAGATTCCTATCCCTCTCCTGCTGATGACACCCATCACCTAAGAATAAATTTGATATGACTTCTTGTAGGATGTCAATATTACCATATAAAACTTCATTAGGGATAAACCTGAAACTTTGCTTGCCCCCACAATAAAGCTTAAAAAAAGTAGCCAATATTGAGGAGCTGATCCTTATGTGCAATGCATCTTTATCAGAGTCTTCCTTAAAAACAGAGTCAACACCAAACAACCTATTAAAATCATCCTTAATCCTAGCTGCAACTCCTTGTTCTGTAATAGAGTTAACTGTAAAGTCCAACCTAGTTTTATAAGAATTACCTTCAGCAAGATACCAACCTATCAAAAAGGTTAGATCCTTTAACTTAACAAATCTATTAACTTTTTTAACATTACTCCCCTTTTCCTTTGGATTATTACTATATTTGCTCCAAATATATTCAGAATCAAACTGCATATTTGGTAGATAATTCAATAAATCTATAGTAATATTATTCTTTAATAAAGTACAAGGAATAGCCTGAACAAGAAGATCCCCTTTTTCTATCTCTTTTATTGGAATCCACTCAGGTTCCAACTTTCTCTTTTGAATATACTCCAATAAGGAACCACCATACATAGTAGACATCCTATTTCGTTTAATAACCCTCACAGGATGTTCAGGAGTAGCAGAGAGAGTATTTATATTATTATAAATATCAACATTAATTAAATCACCTCTGTACTCCCTGGTCATTACACCTTTAACTTTTCTAGATAATCCCTTATGAGAAAATACATCATCACCCTGTTTAATAGTCTCTATAAGCTTAAAACCACTAGGAGTAATAATCTCTGTACCTACTGGAAAACATAATGGAAGGTTCCAGCCCTCAGCCCTACTACAAGATAAGAAACAATTTGTTTCACATATCAGCTGGTCATAATCCTCTTGTGAGAGTTTATGAAGGATTTTGATCTTTTTATTACCTAAGCCATTCTGTAATAGTTTGTCCTCTGTAGACATTTTCTGTCTATCAAAAGGATTATCTACCAGGATAAGTAACTCAACATCATCTACATCTCTAAAAGTCTCATTGAATGTCCGGATCATCTCTGTTGTAGCTTTTCGATATTCCCACCTACCTGCAATAGTAAAAGTAAACTTATCCTTATCTGCAAAATGGTAGTTAATAGTAGGCTCTGTAACCTTGAAACGATCTGTATCTATTCCTTCAGGTATAACAAATACCTTATCAGCAGGGGCACCCTGTTCAACCGTATACTTCTTCTGCCATTCACTGGGGACCCAGATCTGGTCAAACTCAAGAAGCTTCTGAAAAAACCTCTCAGTCTGTCTGGTAGATTCCCATACATTAAAGGCTATCTTAGGTGACTTGTAAGCATGTTTATACCAATCTTCATGATTGGATTCGTGAAGACATACAGTAATGCACTCACCGAAGGAAAAGCTCTTCCCAGAGGCAGCAGCCATCATAACCTTTTGCTCATTGGTCAGATAATAAGGATTATCATCATAGGACCAATTCTTGATAGCTACAGGGAGAAGCTTATTGAGTGCTGTAAAAAACCCACGAGCATGATAGTTATAACCAGAAGTGCCCAGAAAGCTACAAACAGCCAATATATTTTCAAATTTATCAGGCATGCACACCCCTCACATTTGGTAGTGTTTATGTGATACTACTCTACTGCTTATAAGCAATAATTATACGGATTAAGAATAATATTCTTACTCATATCAACTACTTCAGGATGCCCGAAGATCCTATTACTTGCCAGATCAACATGGATACATTGAACACCTGTATCGGTAAGCACATCATACCCAGCCAACCGTGCCTTTTGGCAAAAATAGGTGTCCTCTGTAATTGCTGGTGCACCTGTTATTGTAACAGTCCTATACCAAGGCTCCTCCATCTTCTCATTCTTAAAGATATCAAGATTAAGAAGAGTACAACCAGAGGGAAGAACCAAAGTATGATGAATAACCTCACCTATCTTAAAATCCTTAATAGGTCTTGGCACCATCTCATTGTTGATAACATACTCATGCATACCACAGGACTCAATAGGCTCATACTTACGATAGTAGAAACCACCTACGATGTCAGCAACGTGACTGATAAGCTGCACTAAGGCATTCCTGGGTAGAATCATATCATCATCAATCCACTGAATGAACTGGTACCCTTCTGCAATAGCTTTCTTAATAGATGAGGTACGAGCCTCAGCAACTGACATCCCATGAGGTTCCCACAGCTGACAATCAAAAGCAGCAGGTGTCTGGAGTGCCCACATATTCATAATAATCTTATCTGTAGGAAGACGATGAGGAGAACACACCAAGATCTTGAGAGTCTTCCTGATAAAGAAGCTCTTCACAACAGGATCATCCAGGTTAGCTATTTCCTTACTGGGGTAATCCTGATCTAGCCTCTTAACATCAGGAGCTGACAACTGTTGCAAGTTGGGTTGTCCTATAGATGCCTGAAGAGCCTTAACCAATCCATGATTCATTGGCATGCCACCTACAGTCACCATATCCTTAAGAAACTTCTTGGCTTCCTCTTTGTTATCTGTATGACCTGCAAAAGATAAGAAATGACTGACTACATTCTCCTTATCTTCAGGATTAAGAATATCGAGATGCATAGCCCTACGACCATATCTCTGAACATATCGTTTTGGGTGATGCAGCTCAAAGTCTTCGATCCCAAACTCAAGTTGAGGAACAAGCTTGGCAATAATAGCTTCCCACTGTTTAACCTCACGGATACGCTCCTGAGCTACCTTATTGGACTGCTTGATATTGAACTTCAGCTCATCAAGTTCCAACTCAAGTTTTTCGATCTCTTTTTCTTTCCTATTAATAAGAATAGGCAATTCATCTAACCTGTCAGCATCCTCTCTGGAAGCTACGGCATCAGGTTTTGATATCCTCTCACACAGCTCAACATTCTCTCTATGCAGACGTTTGAGCTGAAGGTTGACCTCATCAAGATCTATCCCTTTCAGTTCGATATCCTTACCACCTTTTTTTACATTATAAATAAGAGATATCAACTCTGTAAGGTGGACATTCTGCTCCCCAATTGCCTGGAAATATTTGCTATCAGGAGTAGGATGAACATCATCATTAAGAACAGAAGCTTCCATTTCAAATTTTGACCTAAATATAGATCTAGCATTAAATCTTTGCTCAAATTGACTAGCATGCTCATTAAGAAAATCTATATCCTCCAACTTTAAAAGAGAGGTCCCTTGAATTACTTCTGACACATCAAAAGGCTTAGATACTTCTAGGAACTCCTGGATCTTCTGAGGCTCATCTGATCCATATTTGCTGATTACAGGCATACTACCCCCCTTATCTATAGGAATATCACACTCTTCTCTACACTCTTGCCCCATAATGTTAATACCCTAAAGCAATGATATCAAGTTTTTCAACCTCTAAGTTTAGGTACAAAGAGGGAGCCCAAAGACAGACTCCCTCTATACCAGGAGGTTAGAGCTGTTGGTTACTTCACCTCAAGCCAAGCATACCCGATCTTTAGCTGAAGGGTGTAAGCAGCAATGAGTACACCTACAACAACAACTTCGTTACCTGAGACAGCTGGGGCAGTCATGGTAAGGTTACCTGTAGCCGTACTTGCATAGACTGTAGTTGATGCATCAGCAGTCCCAGCAAGCCCTGTCCAAGCATCATTCCTCATCTCACCATCGATTAAGAAGCTACCATCCCCTGATATGTAAGAATCAAGAGCTAAGGCTGAGGGGAGAATTAGCTTATCAGTAGCATCAGCATCATAACGATAGTACTTCCAAGCACCCAAATTAAGTTTGCAGTAGCAGAGGTCTCCCTTGGTTATTGAACCACCTACTGCACCTGTAATAGCCAGACCCTTCCAATCACCATCAGCAAGAGAGGTCCCTTTGGCAAGTGTAACCTTCTGCTGACTGTAGGTCACTGTGCCAGGGTTACCTGTAACGATGACAGCCTTACCTGCCACAGCCTCACCAAAGGTAATTGTGAGAGCATTGACACTGATTGTCTCAATGTCGATAGGCATCATGACCTTGTTGTCCTCACCATAGACGGTGACACTTACATCCTGGACACCCAGATCATGAACAACACTCCAAGTTGCTGATGCTGATGCCTGAGGATGAATATAGCCAGCAAGTACGTTAGCACTGACAGCTACCCACTTTGTATCCGTAGCATAGTACATTGTCTTAGTATCAAGGTCATAAATGAAGCTCCTGGTGTACTTTGCTTCCCAAGAAGGAAGAGGGTCACATGTCTCCGCTTGCAGTAAATATTGATCATCAATACCATAATGCCTCATTGGTCTTACCTCCTGTTTATACTTTTTGTAGGCTGAAAATAAGTTGATATTTATCTGGATGACCCAAGCAGTAATCCCATATATCATCTGGATTTGCCTGTCCTGGATCACAACCGAATGTCAGACCCACCTTGGAATATGAGTGGGCTACTACCCAACTACAAATAGGATACTGATCACTATTTGTTAGTCTTCTGAAGATATAATGACCACCAGTAAAGAAATCTAAAGCATTAGTGGCTATCTTTGCATACCCATATGTTCTACCCTCATAATCAATAGCCTTATCAACAATGATTTTCTTTTGCTCATCAGTAAGGCCAAGGGGCCTAAATACGGCTACCTGATCTGATTGACCATGATACTGTTCCCATAAAGTATGCTTCTTTACTGTAGCCAATGCTTCAATCACATCAGCAGACCCTATGGTTCCTTGCTCAACTACTATCCCTGTATGATTTATAACAGAGATCCAATCACCTAGATGTTTTTCACCAAGCCTAATAATCTTACTAAAAAGTTTATCACCATGGGTAAAAAAGAGGTCACAAGGCTCAATGTGGAAATTTTGAAGTTCCACTGGTGTCCCAGAATAAGGATCAAGAATCAAACTTTTGGGTTTGGGTGCAAAAAGGTTCATAGATACCTCAGAAATTACAGATTACATTCAGATCAATTGGCGTTGCCCATTGCCGTAAATGTTTCATAATAAACTATTGCTCGTATAATCCCATATCCATTTGAAAAATTACCTGAATCTCTGGTAATCCTTACTTTAGTAGTTGCTGAGGTTATCTCATCAAGATGCATTTTATTTACTTTAGTATTTGCTGCAACAGCCTGACCTGCTGCTGCTATCACAGTTGTAGAGCCAGTAATATAGGCAGCTCCCCAGGTTTCCCCAGTTGCAAGAGTAGCATCCACTCTTAATTGACAACCTAATAATTTACATCCAGTGGGTACGTTAACAGCTATATCAAAATATGTAGTTGAACCAGAAGGAGTGCCTGTAGCCTCTGCAAATGTTCTTACATAACCACCTAAACTGAGAGCCACAGCAGATGAAACCTGCATTGAACCTGCTACATCAAGCTTAGTTGCAGGTTCTATTCCCAATTCAAAATTCCCAATGCCTACGTTGCCTGTATTATCAACCCTCATTGCAGATATCCAAGTTATTACACTATCAATAGTATTTGATGCTACTACTCGAAAGCTATGTGTTCCACTATTTATTATATATTGTGCTGCTGCTGCTTCTATTCTACGTTTATACCCAGTGGCAGTATAATATGAATTATCTGTAACACCTATAACAGGACTTGTTTTGGCTATCTGTAATGCCCCAACTGGAAATTGAATAGCCCAATAACTAGCAGACCAGGCTTCAATATCAGTTGTAAACATACCAATATTACCATTATTTAAAATAGTCATAGCCTCAGTTGCACCATTATTACCCACTAAAAAGTGCATATCTGCACCAGTTGTACCTACTCCAATAGTAGTTTTTAATGTAAGATCAGATGTTGTTTTATCTCCTCCCACAATCATAGGTAAAAAAGGATTCCTGACTAGGCTACTTCCTGTTGTTGGATAAGTTGCATCTAAAGCATTTATTGAAGAATCATACCATTTATCAGTATGAATTCCTTCTGATTCGAGGGCAAGAGTTGCCCCAACTTCGACAAAGAGAAAATTAGACACAGTATAGTCCACAGCCCCAGAATTATTATACCACCAAAACACCCCAGTGCCTGTTAACAAGGCTGTAAATTCAGTGGAATTAACACCATTTACGGGGACATTAGTAAAACCAATAACGCTTCCTCCTCCCAAGGACTCACTGAATTGAACAGATTGGGGTAATGTTCCACTGGATAGAGCTATTATATAAGATATTCGATACCTCTTCCCCGCAACAACAGACATCGCATCAGTAGTTCCTGCATATCCTCCGTGTGAAGTTAAATTAACTGCATGAAACCCTGTAGTTGTCGTCTCGTCTATTGTATCATACGCTCCTCCTGACATAGTACCAGATAACTGTGCTGTCTGACTTCCCCATTTATCAGCATAATTGATACCATTTTTATATAAATCTAATACTTCTGTAGATGTTAAAGCACGATTGTAAGTAGCAGCAAATAAACAGATTCCTGCATGTTGTGCACCATTCTGATCTCCAAGTATTTCAAGTATCCCAGTATTAGAAACATCTACTGCTCCACAAGCAACAGCATTTCCTAATTGTACTCCGTTAACATAAAAGGTAGCATTAGTAGAATCTACCACAACAGCTACTTCTGCTACTGATCCATCAACAATATTAGAAAAGACTGTAGAAGTTGCAACATTAGTACTTCTTCTAAGTCTTAACTTACCAGTACTTCCAGTATCAGTACTAAATACCCATCCAACACCCAAATTACTGTCATAATGTCGTATAATCTGCCCATAAATACTTGGAGTCCAATCAGGTAAACTCCCTCTCCAGACTAAAGTAAAATCTCCAGTTCCAAAATCAATATTATCATTATCTGTTACAACTATACCTGTACTAACACTTGCAATATAAGTAGTATTAACAGCTTGAGAGAAAGTTTTAGTAACATCAGTACCAGAACCACTGGAGCCACTGGTTCCTGAAGACCCACTGGTTCCTGAAGACCCACTGGTTCCTGAAGACCCACTTGAGCCACTTGTACCTGATGAGCCATCAGACCCACTGGAGCCACTGGTTCCTGAAGACCCACTGGTTCCTGAAGACCCACTAGAGCCACTTGTACCACTGGAGCCATCAGACCCACTGGAGCCAGAGGTACCACTTGAGCCAGAAGTACCACTGGAGCCTGAAGAACCACTGGAGCCTGAAGAACCACTGGTACCTGATGTTCCAGATGGAGCTGATACACTAAACGGTGTCTCAATAAATGATGCCATTGCTGTACCTTGATAGATAAACGATACAGTTCTTGTCGTAGTTTTTGCAGTAGCAACAACCCTTACTATTATCCTATCTGTGGTTGCCAGTGAATACTCTGTAGGCTCTACATGTGTCTGAATATACCTCTTTTGATCGTTTGAATCCCCTGCAAGAGACACCATTACTGATTTACCCTCAATTGTGCTAAATAGATCAGTAACAATTCCAGACGTTGATTTTTTAGCAATAACAAAATGTATATAAGATTCAGATCCCAAATTACTTGCATATGCCCAAAATCTGAAGGTCCAAACACCAGAAGGAACTCGTGTTGATCCCGGTACGGTCAGCACAGTTGCATAAGAATCTAATGTTGCACCCACAACATCTTCTGGAGATGTACTCTTTACTTCAACACTTTCAATCACCTGTGTTCCTGATACGGGTACCCTTGTAAGAGTCTCTCTTTGAACTGACAAAGTTATAGATATACCTTCTGCCTGGGCAGTCACTGCAGCCGAATAAATAAAAGTAATCGTTTTAGCAACTACTGATAAAATTGGAAATTCCAATCCATCATTAACCCCACCTGTTATTTTAAGTTTTTGTCCTGGTATATACCCATCAGTTATAAAACTACCAACATCAGAACGGACTAATGTATCAGGATTAGAATTTACAAAAGCCAATGTACTTAATGTAATTGAAGGCAAGGTAAGATCAGAATCCACATGATCAAAATATAAAATTAAGCCTGAAAAAGCACCATCAGCACCAGTAGAGCCACTGGTTCCACTAGACCCACTGGTTCCACTAGAACCTGCATCACCTTTTGAGCCACTGGTTCCTGAAGAACCACTGGAGCCACTAGTCCCCGAAGAACCACTTAAGCCACTTGAGCCACTGGTACCTGAAGAACCACTACCAGAAGATCCACTACTCCCTGAAGTACCACTGGAGCTAGAAGTCCCACTGGAGCCAGATGATCCTGAGGTAATTGAGGTACCATCCACCCATTTCTCAGTACCTATTCTTGCCACACTTCCCTGAGTGTCCCCACCAAAAGAAAGGGCATTGGATTTATCACCAACTCCACCATTATTAACCACTACAGCATTCAAAGAAGTTGTAATAGACCATGCTGATCCATTCCATGCATAAGAAGAACTAATGCAAGCAGCAGCACCTGAACCTGTATTTCCACCAAAGATAATGGCTAAACTAGCACCCCCAGCAGCACCTGCACCCCAGGTAGCCGTAGGTATAGCTGTAGTGGTACTCCAAGAAGAGTTACCCCACTTCTCAACAGTATTAAGATTTGCTCCTGAGAATCCACCAATTGCCAAGGCAGTTGTTGTATTACCACAACCAGAACCATAGCCTCTTACCTGATTTAGAGTATTAGCAGCAGACCAAGCTACACCATTCCAGGTACTTGTCTGGTTTGAATAATTGCTTGTATAACCACCAAAGGCAATAGCTGCAGTTGTTGAACCACCACCAGAAAGACCATGAATAACCATAGGGAAGCTACCTGTGGTTGACCAGCCTGTACCAGACCACTTTTCAGTAACTGAAGTACTACCACCCACACACAAGGCTGAAGAAGAATCACCTATACCTAACAAATAAGTTTTACTTTGAGTCAGAGTAGCTGAAGCTGTCATCCAGGAAGATCCTGTCCAGATTTCAGTAGTATTTAAGGCTGCACCACCACCTGTGTGACCTCCAAAAGCAAGAGCAGAAGCTATTGAACCACACCCACCAAACTGAGTCCTGCTGGCATTGAGAGCAGTTGTAGTAGCCCATGCTCCAACACTTGTAGGAGAAGTACCTGAAGATCCTGCTAACCCACTGGTGCCTGAGGTTCCTACTTCTCCTTTTGACCCTGAAGTCCCACTGGACCCAGCTAACCCACTGGTGCCTGAAGTTCCTACTTCTCCTTTAATACCACTGGTTCCTGAGGTTCCCCATGCAGCCCACCCAGTATTCGTACCATAATACATTCTACTATCTCCTTCAGAATAGATGAAAGACCTCTTGTATTTGGTATCCCAGGTAGGCAAAGACTGAGAACTTTCAGCTGTAAGCAGATATTGAGAGTCAATACCATAATGCTTCATTATGTACTCCTCTGAAGTTTAAGAATGAATAAAGACGAATATGTGGTGGAGTCCGAAGACTCCACCACTGTACTTCAAATGTTGACTACCTACGGAAGAAGCTTAATAACACAAACTCTTCCATCCACCACCGAATCACCCCAGTTAACAATGATCTGGTTAACAGTATCGATTACAATTGAGTTAGGAATGATCATCTGTACCCCTGAAGTTGAGGCATCCCAACACTGCACCAGAAGAGTACTACTGTTAAGAGCATGTTCTACTGTCCATGAAGTGGAAGCAGCATAAGTATTGGAATAGGTCTCAATAGGAGAAGTACCACTGGAGCCACTGGTTCCTGAAGACCCACTAGACCCACTTGAGCCACTTGTACCTGAAGACCCACTAGAGCCACTGGTACCCGATGAGCCATCAGACCCACTGGAGCCACTGGTTCCTGAAGACCCACTTGAGCCACTTGTACCTGAAGACCCACTAGAGCCACTGGTACCCGATGAGCCATCAGACCCACTGGAGCCACTGGTTCCTGAAGACCCACTAGAGCCACTTGTACCACTGGAGCCACTGGTACCTGAAGAACCATCAGACCCACTGGAGCCACTTGTACCACTGGAGCCTGAAGAACCACTGGTACCTGAAGACCCACTTGAGCCAGAAGTACCACTTGAGCCATCAGACCCACTTGAGCCAGAAGTACCACTGGAGCCATCAGACCCACTTGAGCCACTGGTTCCTGAAGACCCACTTGAGCCACTTGTACCACTGGAGCCATCAGACCCACTCGTACCTGAAGACCCACTAGAACCACTTGTACCCGATGAACCACTGGAGCCACTGGTACCCGATGAGCCATCAGACCCACTGGAGCCACTTGTACCTGAAGACCCACTGGAGCCACTTGTACCTGAAGACCCACTGGAGCCACTTGTACCTGAAGACCCACTGGTTCCTGAAGAACCACTAGAGCCACTTGTACCTGAAGACCCACTGGTACCCGATGAGCCATCAGACCCACTTGAGCCACTTGTACCTGAAGACCCACTAGAGCCACTGGTACCCGATGAGCCATCAGACCCACTGGAGCCACTGGTACCTGAAGACCCACTTGAGCCACTTGTACCTGAAGACCCACTAGAGCCACTGGTACCCGATGAGCCATCAGACCCACTGGAGCCACTGGTACCTGAAGACCCACTTGAGCCACTTGTACCTGAAGATCCACTAGAGCCACTGGTACCCGATGAGCCATCAGACCCACTGGAGCCACTGGTTCCTGAAGACCCACTAGAGCCACTTGTACCACTGGAGCCATCAGACCCACTGGAGCCAGAGGTACCACTTGAGCCAGAAGTACCTGAAGACCCACTGGAGCCAGAGGTACCCGAAGTACCCCACTCTTTCCAATCGGTATTATCACCATAGTAGGTCTTCTTGGTATCCAGATCATATATGAAACGACCCTCATCTGAAGTTCCCCACACTGGCTTTTCAGCTACCTTTTGGATTAGAAGGATACCCTTCATCTCCACACCATAGTACCTCATTATTTCACCTCGTTATTTGATAGATACCAATTATGCGTTTGGTATTAAGTGACTTACCCCTAGACCATCCAAGAGTAAGGTAATTCTAAAACTTCAAAACACAAACACTACCAGCAACAGATGAATCACCCCAATTAACAGTACACTGATTGGTAGTATCCAATGTAATATCATAGGGCATTATTACTTTCTTAGGAGAGTCATCACTGAAACACTGTACCATCACAAGATCAGCTGCAAGATTATGAGCAACTTCCCAGGATGTAGAAGCAGAATATGTATTTGAGTACTGATAAGTTGAAATCAAGCCTGAAGTCCCTGAAGAACCATTGGAACCAGAAGTCCCACTGGTGCCAGCTACTCCAGAGGTTCCAGCCTCCCCACTAGTCCCTGAAGACCCAGATACACCTGAAGTCCCACTGGTGCCAGAACCACTGGTTCCACCAGTCCCACCTGTACCCCAAACATGACCATAATAATTAATACCGTTGAAGTAAAAATAGATTACATTCTCAAGATCATCACCAAAAACAGGAGTAGGACCCGTCCAAACTACATCAGGGAATGTTGCATTGTAACCATAACCTGAACCAAGTCCTGTAACCAACCTGATCAGATAATATCCAACACCCTTAGGATTAGAGAGAGAAATCTCACAATCATCAGTGAGATCTATCTTCTGTAACTGACCTTCTGTCCAATCTATAGTAGCTATCGAGCCTGAGTCCCCATAATTATACTCTGCATTATAACAAACTGAGTTAAGATGAATAATATTGTGATTATTTGCATCAAGATCAGTCTCAAGAGTACTGGTAAACGTACAAGACCCACTCGTGCCTGAAGTGCCTCCCTGACCCCAAACATGACCATAATAGGTAACACCATTAAAATAAATGTAAACTAGGTTTACAGCCTCAGCACCAAAAGTAGGAGTTAAACCACCTGCCCAAATCACACTTGGAAATACTGCATTATAGCCACCAGTAACCAACCTGATCAGATAATACCCAACACCTACAGGATTACTAAAATTTATGATACTAGGCTTAGTAAGAATTACCTTCTGGATCTGACCTTCTGTCCAATTAATAGTAGCTGAAGTTCCAGCATCACCATAGTTGTACTCTGAATTCCATGATACAGAATTAAGATGGACAATACTCCATTCATTGGCATCAAGATCCTGACTGAGAATACTAGTAAATGCAGGTGAAACTCCACTTGTACCTGAAGACCCATTAACACCTGATGAACCCGATGTGCCAGCAGGAGCAAAATACTGCCAGTATGACTGCCAGTCACCATCTACCTCTGGCTCATGATTATATTCAGAAAGATGCTGCTGAATACATACGAAAGTTCCCCACGGATTATGAGATACTACATCATGAACCTGATAAAGATGACTTGGATATTCATACCAACCACCTGCCCACTTAAATCCACCTGTACCACTGGAGCCTGAGGTTCCTGATGACCCACTGGAGCCACTTGTACCACTTGAGCCACTAGAGCCAGAAGATCCAGGATTCCCACCAGGAAGGAAACGATCCCAGTAATCTTCCCAATCATTACCTGTAAGTTCATTACCAGGTTCATTGAGGGCATCTGAAGTATGGGATACAGTACAGACATAACTGTCTGAACCATTCTCCACCATTTGAGTCTCATCATATACATGACTTATGATCCAAGCACCTGTCCATGTGAATCCTTTTCCACTTGAGCCTGAGGTTCCTGAAGACCCATTAGCACCCGATGAACCTGATGTACCACTTAATGCAAAAGGTTGCCAGTAAGACTGCCAATCTTCGTTACCCATAGGCTCATAAGCATGATACATAGGATCAGATATATGATCTTGAATACAAACAAAAGTACCATGATGCAAATGAGATACTACATTATAAGTATAAAAAGTACGATAAGTAGACCATTCCCCTCCCCATATGAAACCTTTACCACTAGAGCCTGAAGTCCCACTTGATCCTGAAGAACCATTTGAACCACTTGAACCACTGGACCCACTCGTACCTGAAGACCCAACACCACCAGGAACCATAAGATCCCAATAGGTTTCCCAGTCATGACCAGAGGCATCAACACCTGGCTCATCTTCATAAGTTGAGATATGAGATATCTTACAAATGTAGCAACTTTTAAGACTTTCAACTACAGCATTTACTCCATAGGCATGATCATACTGCCACATGTCATCCCAGTAAAAACCAGTCCCTGAAGATCCACTTGAACCTGAGGTTCCTGAAGAGCCTGAAGAGCCACTTGTGCCCGAAGACCCACTTGAGCCACTGGAGCCAGAACCACTGGTTCCTGAAGATCCTGATCCAGATGTACCTGAAGATCCTATTCCACCCTCAGTAAAAGTATCCCAGTAATTACCCCAATTAGGACCTACACCAGGTTGATCATTATAAGTTGATGTATGACCCAAGTGACAAACGTAAGAATTGTAATCAGTCTTTACAACATCATAAGCTTGGTAAACTTTACTTGCTGTCCACTGACTCTCCCAACTGAATCCCTGTCCTGCTGTACCACTGAAACCTGAGGTTCCACTTGACCCCCCTGGTCCCGAAGTACCACTTGAGCCACTAAGACCTGATGTACCTGAAGAGCCATCGACACCAATACTTGAAGTTCCAGAAGTGCCCACACCAGATGTACCTGAGGTGCCAGAAAAACCTATACCAGATGTACCACTTGACCCATTGATACCCGATGTACCAGATGTGCCAGCACCTGAGGTGCCCACACCTTTGGCTCCTATGTACCTATAACCAGTAATCTTAAAAGGCTTGGCAAAAGCAGCAACAGAAGCATTGAAGGTTAAAATTCCAGTTTGATTGTCAAAAAACCACTGACAAGCATTTGTAGGACCTATCTCTACATTGTTATTGTCAAAAAGGTGAACAGTGTACCCACTACCATATTTTGTAGAAATCCAGTCTTTAAGCCTATCACCAGAGTATGCGTAGTAACAGTACTGAAGAGGTACTGTGGTATCTTCAGTTAAGGTGAAAAGAGTTCTTAACTCTGCAACACCATCAATAACTGCCTGGGCAGGAGATTCATTGATAGTGTCAGACCATATCTCACTGATATGGACATTTAACGTAGAATCAGAAACTTCATTATACCAATATTTACCTGTAGAATCAGTTGTCCTACGATTAATCAGGGTCTTGAAGCTTCGATCTTCCTTAGTCCACATTTAAAAAATCCTCCATATGAGGGTAAATTCTATAGAGATTAATCCTCATCAATGAACCTGCCAGTATTTTTAATAACTTGTCTGCATCGGTCATCCCAAAGTTCAATCATTTTGTGGTCTTTCTCATGGGTAACAGGGAGAACCTGACCAAGATGTTCTTCACACCATTTCTGAATAAGTTCCCTGATACCTTCTACATCTTCATTGTCAGGATGAACTCGTGCAGTCATATGATCTTAACTTGCTTACCCTGATCCAAAAGACTCTTAACTTTCTTGACCATCTCAGGAATTGGCTTCCCTATATAGTCATTACCTTTCCACTCATCATAAAAGGCTAAGGTTGAATCAAGATCCACTCCTACCCACCCATCTTTATCTTCGTTCTCTTCACGCAGAAGAACCAAGAGTCTTTTTGAACGATTCATTATTGCCTCACAGGATCTAGTTAAAAGGCCAGGAAACGACTTGCAAAACTCTTTGACTTAACAGCAGTTGGTTTTCTTTCAAGGTCACTCATATAGTCCAGAAGAGCATTATACTCTTTAGGGTCCAGTGGCTCTTCTTTGTTCATCTTCATCAAGCCCTGCTTCACAGCAAACTTCTCACCCTTGGCAAAAGCAGCCTTAATAATCTCTTTTCTTTTGGGTGAATTAAGTTTGGCTAAGGAGTCTTTGTACTTATCTACAATAGATGCATCCTCAAGCAACATAAGAAGACCAATAGCTTTACTCATATCACGACACTCCTTTTGCAAACTCTGTAGCCATAAGTTTGGCATCTTCAATGGTTTTTGCTTCCCACTCACCTTTTTCAGGAGTGTAGCCACAGTCACCTTTTTTAACTTTTGATCCTATACCAAAAGAAAATATAGCCCTATGACTCCACCCACTCCATTCTTTTCTCAGGATTAAAACCTATGGAGCAAACACAGTGATCTGGCTCAGTATTCTCAAACTGAGTGATCCCTTTCTTAACTAACATTTTAGCAAAATCAGGATCACCGAGATAATCACCAGAAGGAGTGTATGCAGTAATCATTGGGGTGTCATCATCTGTATTACCATTAAGACCCCAGATCTCTTCCTTCTCTACCCAACTACCATTATCAGTAGATTTAAGAACCTTCCTAACCTCTATCCCCTCTCGTAAACGAAGATGGTAGTGAGGGTTCAATATTTCAAAAAGAAGTTGGTATGCCTTACTCATATTATGCAGACACTATCTGGGTAATTGTTCTGTTGGTGTTCCTAAAGATAATGACAAGCCTATATTTACCGAAGTTTCCTGAACCAGAAGGTCCTGTACTGTAAGTACCTATTGACCAATTAACAAGTCCACCTGAACCTGAACCCTGAGCACCTATAGCCAAAGCTCGTGTAGAACCATTCCCACCAAAACCAACAAGCTGACCAAGATCAAACCATATGGCATCAGTATCAAGATAAAGGAGAATATTGAGGTCCCCAGTACCGTAAGCAGAAATCTGAGAATAAGTAATACCTGAGAAGGTTAAAGTACCAGTGGATGCTGATACTTTTGTAAACTTTCTCTGGTACTCCTGATCACCTGAGAACCCAGTAGGGTAATCCCCTGAATCAGGCCACTGCAAAAAGCCATTACGAACCTGAGCATTGTCATCTATCAAAGTAGCTGATGAAGTCCAAGCAGTGTCAGTACCTATCTCAAGCCTGTAAGCCTCATCAAAGAAATACTCTATAGTTGTTGTGGAATAGTTACCATAAGTACAAAGTTTCTTAGCAAGGCTTGCAGTAGAGACAACCTGGGTACCTGTGGGCTTCTGTAAGGTTACTGAAATAGTAGGTGAATTAGAAGACTTATTTGCCACACTCAATGTCACTGTGTAACCAGTCACTATCCAGTTATCGTTATAAGCAGGTATTGATGCAGGATTGTAGTTGAAGGTTGCAAAGGCAACAGCATTCTGGGAAATAACTGCCACTGCTGTTGGATGATAACATTTTGTAAATATACCAGCAGCAGCTGTATAAGAAATATTTAGAGTAGTTCCCTGACCATAATACTGAATGCCTGACAAATACTTCCAGACTGGTGTATTCTCAGCAATGGAAAGAGCTGATGAGAATGAAGGAGTGGAATGAACATCATCATACCTGACTACAAGATTGTTTGTTACACCAGCAAGTGAGTGATTAAAATTGTAATACAGATAGCCCTCAGCAGTCTGAGTGATATCTGCATAAGCATTAGCTTTGCTCCAGATAGAGTTGTAAGTTGCAACATCAGATACTGTCAACATCGTAGAAGAGCCAGCTGTTGCAGTAGAGATGGTATCGATAATAGAGGCACCTGCATACAGATTCAAAGTCCCACCAGGAGCTGTATACATCCCGTTATAAAACTCTGTTGAAGTTGATGGTGTTGTCAGACGGAATGTATTGTCTGTAACGTAATCAGTGATGGTATCCCCAGCTGACACACCACCAAGATACCAAGCTGCAACAAGACCAGAAGGCACCTTAGCACTATATTTAGCAGTACCAGTAAGAACAAGAGCATCCCCTGTGAGCATCTCAGGCTTTGCAGGGGAGATCAGAATAAGCATCTCATTAATCCAATTGATAGATTCATTCACCTGATCAGTCTCCGTAAGGGTTATCAAACCATCATAGATCTGTCCTGAAGGAAGTTCTCCAAGAAGAATAGTACCATCCCCTGCCCCTCCTCCAGAAGTAGCTGAGGTGCCACTGGAGCCTGAAATTCCTGACGTACCAGAAGTTCCAAATCCACTGGTTCCTGAAGACCCATCAGCTCCACTGGTTCCTGAAGACCCATCGGCTCCATCAGCTCCACTGGTTCCTGAAGACCCATCAAGACCAATACCACTCGTACCTGAAGACCCATCAAGACCAATACCACTCGTACCTGAAGACCCATCAAGACCAATACCACTCGTACCTGAAGACCCATCAAGACCAATACCACTCGTACCTGAAGACCCATCAAGACCAATACCACTGGTTCCTGAAGACCCATCAAGACCAATACCACTGGTTCCTGAAGACCCATCAAGACCAATACCACTGGTTCCCGAAGACCCATCAGCTCCATCGGCTCCATCAACTCCACTGGTTCCTGAAGACCCATCAAGACCAATACCACTGGTTCCCGAAGACCCATCAGCTCCATCGATCCCACTGGTTCCCGAAGACCCATCAGCTCCATCGGCTCCACTGGTTCCACTTGACCCATCAGCTCCACTGGTACCTGAAGTTCCAGGTAACCCAGCCCCTGAAGTCCCACTTGATCCATCAACACCTCTGGAACCAGAGGTACCTGAAGTTCCACTTGTACCTACCAAAGCTAACAGATTATTCAATGCATCTTTAACAGAAACACCAGTTACATTTGAATCATTCTTCACACCTTTAGCTTCATCTATCAGCGTGAATACCCCTGCTCCCTTATTGGTTACATTAGCATAAAAACTAGAATATGAATTGGCATCACAACTAAATGTACCAGAACAATTTGTAAAATCATGAGCAACAGCACCAAAAGTTACATTAAACCACCTACCACCATTATTAGAAGTAGAAACTACTGTACCAACTAACCGTACATTCCTAAGGACATATAAAGAAACATTTCCAGAAATGGCTCCTACAGCATAGGAAGATGAGGTATCACAATTGCTAATGTACAGTAAATTAGAAACTCCTGCTCCCACAGTAGATAAAGTACCAGTATAGATACTATCACGCATTTGTGTAAAAGATTTATAACCTGTTGCTGTACCACTAGTATTATAAGTAATGTTACCAACAACACCTGCACCACGAAGCATAAGAATGGGTCCTCTAGCACCACTCCCTGAACTACCAGCAATCTGTGTTATTGTAAGGTTTCCTACAATAGTACATGTCAAAGGATGCCCATCTGTATTGTAGGCATTACGGAAATTATCACCAATAAAAGCTAATTCTGGATGTGTTAAAGCACCTGTTAACGTAGTGCCATCAAAATTCCAAGTGACATTACCTACTATTTTTACACCATCAACAAATACATTAATGGAAGGACGAGCTGGAATAGTTAGTGTCTCAGTATATATCCCAGGAGCTACATAAACATTATAACCGAATTTAGCAGCATCATTAAAGTCAGCTGGTAATGTTGGCTGTCCGATATAATCAAATGCAGCCTGGAGGGTCTTAAAAGGTTTGGTTACACTTCCTGTAGGAGTGTATGTGTCACCCCTAGCCCTATCAACATAGACAGAATTAGTAGCCTGAGCATCTACTCCTGAAGTACCTGAAGATCCTGAAGTCCCACTTGACCCATCGGCTCCACTAGTTCCACTTGACCCATCGGCTCCACTCGTACCTGAAGACCCATCGGCTCCACTCGTACCTGAAGACCCATCAAGACCAATACCACTGGTCCCACTGGAGCCATCGGCTCCACTCGTACCTGAAGACCCATCAAGACCAATACCACTGGTCCCTGAAGACCCAAAACCTGATGTACCACTTGACCCATCGGCTCCATCAACTCCACTGGTTCCTGAAGACCCATCAAGACCAATACCACTGGTTCCCGAAGACCCATCAGCTCCATCGATCCCACTGGTTCCACTTGACCCATCAGCTCCATCGGCTCCACTGGTACCTGAAGACCCACTTGAACCTGAGGTGCCATCAACACCAGGTAATCCTTGAGGCCCATTAGAAGAGTCCCATTGCAAATAAAGTTTAGCAGCTTTTGTAGGATTTGCCCCAAAATCACACACATTTCGTTGTGCATATGCTGTTGAACCATTATCATCAAAAAACAAAACAATAGAATTCCCTACTTGCCAACTAGATCTATTCACAATCTCTTGAATAATTGTTTTTAATTCAGGAGTAGTATAAACAACATCTCCTGTAGATGGAGGAAAAATAAAAGCTACTGATGCTGCAGTTAAAGATCGAGCAGCATAATCTTCATAGGTAGAAAAAGTAATTGCATTATCAGATGCTTCACCTTTTATTTGAATAATACAGTCTTCATTAGAAATATCATCAGCAGAGGTTAAAGACACATAAGCAGTTGTAATAAGAGAACCTTGCGGTATATTCAAACCATTCCATCTGAAACCAGCACCTAAACTAAACTCCCCCTTCCCCATAGCCACTAGGCTAGGACCTATATCAATTGCAGAATCATTTGGAGTAACATAACAATCATCAGAATCAGCAGATATTATTTCGTTATATACCCCATTTCTCCAATCACCACTTGTTCCTGATGTACCATCAAGACCAATACCACTGGTTCCTGAAGACCCATCAACTCCATCGGCTCCACTGGTTCCACTTGACCCATCGGCTCCACTAGTTCCACTTGACCCATCGGCTCCACTCGTACCTGAAGACCCATCAAGACCAATACCACTAGTACCACTGGAGCCATCGGCTCCAGAAATCCCACTAGTCCCAGAGGACGACCCAGAACCACTGGTTCCTCCTCCCTCTCCAGATGTACCACTGGACCCACTAGTTCCTGCTGTAATAGCAGGATCAATAAAGACTCTATTATTGATATTATTAATTCTGGTTAGGATGGTCTCACTAAGCAAGGAATACGTACTAGTAGGTACTTCAGCCAGCTTTACATTAATAGATGTACTACAAATAGCAGCTGGGCAAATCTGAGGACCAGCTGGGTCTTCTATACCTTCATCGTCCCATACGACATGACAAACAAGATTACGAATACTGGCTAAAACTATATTAGTAATCTTCCACCTATTAACTACACCAGTCTCTGAATTCTCATCTATTATAACATCCCCAAGTTGAACATCTGAAGCAAGATATCCAGAAATAGAAAAATCGTAAACCCTACCTGTTATTTCATAAATATTGGACCCCAGGTCTACGACATTATTTATTACTAACCTGGCAGCAAATGCTAATGACATGCCATATCCCCCTTATGAGGTTACTCTCTGATGGAAATAAATGAGCAAATCATATGATGTAGTAGTGACACTCATTCCACTAAGGTACCATCTATTCAGCTCAATATCTGGATCTTGGACTGTTATAGTAACCTGAGCACCAGAGTCCTCTCTCCAAGCCTTTATGGGTCCTACCAGTAACCTGTTAGTCCAGGTCATAGTCCCCAAAGTAGAGTAGTCCATTATTATCTGACCACTAGTGAGTGAACTTCCAGGAACTCTTATGCTACAAGAAATGAGACGTACCCCTGAAGGTATACTCCAAGTGTAAAGACTTCCTACTTTACTTATTGTAACCCCTGAACCTGTGGCGCAAACCTGAGTTTCATAACCAGTAGTGGAGTCAATATTATAATAATTAAGAGGTGAGAGACCTGATGTACCAGATGAACCAAAACCAGATGTTCCACTTGACCCACTTAAACCACTAGTTCCTGAAGAGCCAGTACTACTTGTCCCAGAAGTACCATTGACTCCAGAGGTTCCACTGGTACCTGATCCAGAGGTTCCTGAAGTCCCAGACCCTGATGTACCTGAAGTTCCAAAGCCTGACGTACCAGAAGTACCAAAGCCACTGGTTCCTGAAGACCCTAATCCAGATGTTCCTGAAGACCCACTAGTGCCTCTTGAACCACTGGTGCCAGAAGACCCACTATTACCTGATGTACCAGAGGAGCCAACACTTGAAGTCCCTGAAGAACCACTTAATCCTGATGTCCCCGAAGATCCTGTACCACTAGTCCCCGAAGATCCTGTACCACTGGTGCCTGAGGAACCGCTTAAACCACTAGTGCCTGAGGTGCCCCTTGAACCACTTGAACCTGAAGACCCACTGGTTCCACTGGACCCTACATCACCTTTTGAGCCACTGGTGCCAGATGTACCATCATAACCATCTATTCCCGAAAGACCAGAAGAGCCAGAAGTACCAGAAGAGCCAATACCAGACGATCCACTAGTGCCACTAGATCCCCTTGATCCTGAAGACCCAGAAGTCCCTGAAGACCCATTGCCAGAGGTACCAGAAGTTCCATCTGCACCCTCCCCTGAGCTACCACTAGTCCCTGATGTAATTCCAGAAAATGAGGTGCCCGAAGAACCTGATGTACCCATTCCAGATGAACCACTCGTTCCAGAAGAGCCTGTACCACCCGAAGTACCAGCAAGAATAAAACAAATATTGCCAGTATATGGAGTATTACCAGAGGAATACTTAGGGTAAATTACATTAGGAACATCTTCAGGTGGCTTGGGGGATCTAATTTCTACCCGATAGGTGAAAGTTCTTTCATCAGGAGTAATAACGAAGATAGCATCACCTTCAAGTAGAGCAGGGTAATATCCTGGAACACCATTAACCCTCACATTATCAAGAGAATCGATAGTAGGGCTTGTAGTGGTTAAAGGTCCAGATACTGGAATAAACTTAGACATTGTGGTCTTCTCCTGTATTAAAACCTGTGGAATGTGCTACGGATCAATCCCAGAACTTGATGATGTTGGCAGAATCCTCCATCCCAAAGATCCTCACCTTATACTGCTTATAAAGGATGTCGAGACACTGAAGGAGTAACACTTGATCTTTTCTAGGATTGGTTATCTTGAGCCTCACCCAAACACTGTCAGGTATATAAATCTTCTCTGCTGTACTTCGTTCAATACTGATTCGTTGCTTTGTTGAGTTGTACTTACGAATGTCTTTTTTATTAATAACAGCTATATTGTTGAACAGACCAATATAGCTGGTTACCTTTCTATTGCCTTTAACAATAGGATCTTCAGAAGGAACATCCCAAAGTTCAAAATTAAAAATATGTGTGTTTACATAATATTCTTTTTGATCAGGAGATCCAGGGTTATGAAGGGCTACAGTAATTGTATACCCCTCAAGAAAATGTAAGAATGCCTTAGCTCTACTCATACTTGATGTTTAAGCCTAGCCATAAAGTAAGAAAGCTTCTTCATCTTATCTGTCTGCATTTTGGTACGAGACAGGCCCCACTCAAACCCTACCTTTTTAAGAAACTCTGTCCATTCCTCCTCACCTGCAATAAAAGCAGGAGCCTCAGCAACGATCTTCTGTACCTCCTCAGGAGAAAAACCAACTCTCTTCAGATTACCAGCCAGGTCTGCCTTGAGCATATCCAACCCAAGTGCCTCCAGCATTTCAAACAAAGTTATGAATTTGGATGCTTTTGAGTTCATATATTAATTCCCCCAAGTGCTGTGATGGTACCTTTTCTTCCATCAGACCACGAAATCTTTCTTATCCCCTGGTTATACATCCAGCTCCATATATCTTTGGGTACCTGCCCTATAGTAGACGAAATATTACCCTCATCATCCTTCAGCTGGGCATAGAACATACCATTATCTCTCTGCCCGTAAGATACCTCCTGTCCTTTATCAGTGGTCCCTTCCCACTCTTTTTTCCCCTGTATTACCTCCAGGACACTAATCAAACTTTTGGCCTTTGACATGATCACCTCATATTTTTATGATATGACTGTTCAAAAAATATCTGTAAAACAAGATCTCATCATTAAATACATAAGACAAAGGTACTCTGGTTATAAACTCGTAAAGGGTTAACATTTCAGAAAATGCATTGTATAGAGCTTCATCAGAATCTCTACCCTTACAAAGAATCTCAAGCTCATGAATAATCCCACTGTAGGACCCATCAGCCTCTTTTACATACCAAACCTTAATAGGGTGCTTTAGTTTATACCTCCCTCTATCTATCTGGTGGACTAGAACAACTCTACACAGATCAGAGGAACTGGTACGTATCATTTGAAGTCTAAACACTCTCTCTTCATATCCTCACCCATCCCTGCAAAACCTTTCCACCCACACTCTCTATTCAGCCCACAAGATAGTGTAGAATGATCATAATTCTGACACTGAAAACCTTCAGAAAGGAGTTTTAGAAGGGACTCGGATTTGCTTTCGGTAGAAAGAGAATAAGACCCAACAACAGTGGGATTATTGACCAACTTATATGGAAAACCTTCCCACCCCTTACGAAGTGGGTGAGGCTTTGAATCAAAACCAAACAGGATAACCTTCTTACCAGGGATAGCCTTCTTAAGAACAGACTTCAAATTGGTTTTAGGCTCCAAAGGAATAAGAAGTGCGTCACCCTGATACTGGTGTTTGATGCTTGGAACATCCTTAAGCATATCTTCTCCTTCTTCCTTGGTAACCCCCTGAAGGTGAAGACCATAGCTCTTGAATTTATTATTATTAAGATCTCTCTTAATGACATCTATCATAGGTTCAAGATTTGAGAGTTTGAACTCACTGGGCTTCCCACCAAAGATAGACTTCAATCCTGCCATAAAAGCTTCATTGTGCTGGAGACTCTTTGCATTATCCTTAAGGAAGCCCATCACATCGTAGTAGAGCCTCCTGGTGATACCGAGACCATTAGGAGGAGCATCAGTTACCAAAGCAAAGTCTGTGGACTTCCCTCTCATACGCTTACCTTTAGCTCCAGTATCAACTTCAGCATCAGCTTCAGCCTTCTTTATCAGCTGAATGATATTATCATAAAAAGGAATCTTGGCTGGAGGGATAATCTCATCAAACCCATGTTGAATGAGTGTGACAGCCAGAACCTTTATAGCATCAGGGTTCTTTTCAAACTTGGTCTTAGCTTTATCAATGAGGTTAGTTATAGCTTCCTTACGTTCAACAGATACTGTCTTATGTCCTGATGCCTTCTCAAACCCACTTCCAGTCTCCTTTTCCCCAGAGTGTCCCCTGAATACTGAGTGCTCACTCTCCTGCCTTGGTTGTTCCTTTCCACCCTTTCCCTTTATCTTCTTAGTCTCTTTATAAATATGATGCCTAGCATAATTTAGAGCTGTGACCCTATCATACCCTAAAGCTCTGTTAGCAAAATAAAGCTGGTGGTACTCATCATCAGCTTCAGAAGCCTTCCTTGCCCACTTTTTCCTCTCCTCATCTGAAATATTTCCAAAAACATCTTTGTTAATGAACGTACCCATCCTAACCTTGTCATCCTCGACAAGGTTCAATATCTCCAGCAGCTTATTGAGTTTATAATTCATTTAGTATCTCCAGAATTTTCAAGAAAAAGGTAACCTGATCTATTAAGAAAACCGAAACCTATCATCCACAAATACAATTATTTTGTACAAACAAGTAGGGTGAAAACCGTTATAGGAATGTTAAGGAGAAAACTATATGGATCAGGTGACTACAATGACTAATGTAACAAGCATAAAAAGAACCTACTGGCTTTATTATAATGAACAGGTTCTAACATCTGTAAGGATGCATAAGAAAGCAACCAGGGATGAGGTTCTAACCAAAGCTCTCAGTAACCATGAAGCCATACCTGGACTCTCTTACCCTGATCCACCTTCTATATTTGAATATAAGATAAAAAATGCCGATATAAGGTTTTATGAGAACGAATACTAACCCATTACATCAATAAACACTGGACTAAAACATATTTAACATTAGACAAAAACGGATTATCATAATAAACATTGATGTAAAGTATGAAGAATGATAAGTTTGATAATAAAAGACTCGGATGGGGCAAAGAGAAGGATAAGATAAGAAGGGAGCAGGGTCTCTATGCCTGGCTATTACAGAGAGATCTGTGGAATGAACTCATTGATCAAACCTATGACTCCATGTCCATACTGGACCATGTGGCCTCTGATGACCCTACACCTGAAGAACTGTTAATGGCTAAGGAGTTGTTTATAGGAATAGTTGATGTACTTGAGACTATACCTCCCAGCCTGGCTATGACTATCATCCAGAGATTTGGTCTTGATGAAGGTGATGAAAGGACACTAGAAGAGGTAGGTATAATACAAAATGTCACCAGGGAGAGAATAAGGCAGAAGGAAAAACTAGCTCTTAACAGGCTCAGATACCCATCTCGTAAGAGGTATTTACAGACTTTTATCTATCGTGAGCTGTTAACGGTATCCTCTGCTGATAAAAAGATACTGGATAAGAAGTACACAGACAAGAAAGACAAACAGTGGCTGAAAGACCAGAGGAAACTTATGAAAGAGATACATGTGGATGTCAATATGGTTAGGCTGGGTCTTTATTTAAAACATTGCACTAAGATTGACTTAAGCCCATCACCTATTATAAAAAAGATGATATCAGAGGGAGATCCTTCTATTTCCCACTTAGTAAAGCAGCTGGAACAGCTGGAGTTATTTACTCCTACTGCACCTCTACCGAGACTGCCAAAGGGACCCAGAGATACTGTAGTACCCAAGAAATTCAAAGGCTTTAAGAACTCTTGGAAACTTAAAAAATAATTGTACAAACTGCTAAGGTGAAAACCGTTATAGGGATAGGGAGCTAACTAAAATGGGACGAAAAGTTGAACTCATTAATGTTTCTGATGTCAATAACAACAAATATTACTACATGGAAGATCAGGATAACGGCAACTGGTTAGCCACTTGGGGCAGGATCGGTGTCACAGCTTCTACAAAGGTTTACCCTATGAAGCAGTGGGACTCCAAGTACAACGAAAAGATCCGTAAAGGCTACAAAGACATCACGGCTCTCAGGGTTGACAAGGTTGCTACCTCTTTCAAGGATATGACTGATCCCCAGATCCGTGAACTCCTTAACACCCTCCAAAAGTATAGTAAGCAGCACATTGCCGAAACATATACAGTGTCTGCCAATGAAGTCACCATGCTCCAGGTAGATGAGGCTCAGAGGATCATTGATGAGCTTTCCTTGAATATCTGTAACATGAATGGGTATGAAATCAATACTATGCTCCTCAAGTTGTACACAGTCATTCCTCGTAGAATGAAGAAGACCCAATATCATCTGCTTGAGCAGTCAGGAGACGTTACAGATCAGAGGAAAGAGGCTAAGAAGTTCATTGCCCAAGAACAGGATAATATCGATGTCATGAGACAGCAGGTGTCCATGCAGGGCAGTGATGGTACCAGTGGTGCCCAGACTCTTGAAGATGCCCTTGGTATCAAAGTAGAGCATGCTGCTAATGAAGATATCGATACCATCAAAAAGATGATGGGTTCTGATGCAGGTAAGTTCAAGAGGGCTTTCAAGGTTGTCAACCATGGTACCCAGAAGAAACTTGAAGTCAGGAAAACCAGATCCCATAAGCATTGGACGAAGTTATTGTGGCATGGCTCCAGGAACGAAAACTGGTTGAACATCCTCAAGACTGGTCTCTTAATCAGACCTTCAGGTGTTGTTCTTACTGGTGCCATGTTTGGAAACGGTGTATATTTTGCTAACAAAGCAGCCAAGAGCATGGGTTATACCTCTATCACTGGTTCTTATTGGGCAGGTGGCAGGGATGGAAAAGCTTTTCTGGCTCTGTATGAAGTAAATTCAGGCATTGAGTACAGAACCAAGAGCAGAGAGTCATGGATGTCTAATTGTAACCACAGCACTCTCCAGGCCAAGGGACAGTATGACTCCCTGTTTTGTGAGGGTGGAGTTGATCTTCGTAATGATGAACTGATCGTTTATGATGCCGACCAGTGCAGTATCAAGTATTTGATTGAGATTGGTTAAGTAAGAACGTATTATAGGGATTAAAGGATATCCCGATAAGGAGTACGAGATGAGTAAAGCAAAGGAAATGATTGATAGCATGGAAGTCAACGAATCCAGCCTGTCAAGGTTGTGGAAACACAATCAGGCACATGACTGTGGTGCAATGACTGCCTTCCGTAGGTATAAGGATGAGGGGAACACCCAGCCTTACAGCAAAAAAGAGAAACAGGCTCGTAATACCCTTCTGGCATCAAAGCTCATGTCCAAGGGATACAGTCTTACTCGTATCCACGGTACCTATCCTGAGGGTGGTGAGCCTGTACAGGAAGAGAGCTACTTTATTGTGGATGCCAAGGATCAGGGGACCCTGGAAAAGGATCTTATCCATCTCGGTGTTGAATTCGACCAAGACAGCATCTTGTTCATCCCCAAGGGTGCCATTGACAACAAAGCCCAAGCTTACCTGGTAGGAACCAGTGACAACAAAGACAGCTGGATCGGCAAGGGTGAGAAGTCAGTCTTCAGTAAAGGAAGGCTGGGTTATGACTCTCCTATCTACACCAGCTACGTTAAAGGAAGACCGTACATCTTTGAAGATATCGGATCTGTTATTAATTATCCTGCCACAGGTTTTGGGGTATGGGGCATGATGCTATTGGCTAAAAAGAGTCCCCAAGAGCTTGTGGGCTGAGGAGAAGACAACAATGTTAGAAGGATACTGGATCTCCCCAAATGGAAAGATGGTTGAAATTCCTAACTCTCATATTGCCTATGTGATGAAAAACCCTGAGATGTTTGGTTACTCCCTAGATGACCTCAAGGCTATTGAAAAGGAGCATGGGGATAGGCTTGAGGATGAAGGCAAGTCCCGAAACCAAGTTATGACAGACCTGCTTAAGAAAGGATGGATCAGGGTAAGGTATGATCGGCAACGTGAATGGGTCTTGCAAGTATGGACCCTTAGTAAGAAGATCAAAGATAACCTCTTTGATTGGGCTTACAAGATGATTGATGGAGCCTTCAAAGGAGCCAAGAAGGTTTATAAGAACTCTGGTTTGTTTCTGATGGAATTGAAAGCTGGGAACAACTCGGTAACAGCCTCGTTTGGGGATATCCTCTCAGGCAAGTTCTATGAGACCCTGAAACAGGCTGTAGCAGATGGCACGTTGGTTATCGAAGAGGACCTGGACCTTGAAGAAGCACTCAAGGCACACGTATCTAAGGATTGGCCTTTATCAAAGGCAAGGAGGATATTAGAGCAGATGAAGTGAAATCACAAGGATAATGAAACCCAATTCCTTCATAAACCTTTTTGTCTGAAACCCACGAGGAACATATGAATGAAGATAAGGTTGAAACCCAAAGAGTGACTATGAATCAAGTACCTAATGAAACCCAGCATTTGATTATGAATCAGGCAGTCTCTGAAACCAAAGTCATAGAATGGACAGCCTCCAGCATGGGGACAGCAGGAAATTTTGCCACTGTATATGAAGAGAAAGGCAAACTGAGCAGTGTCATAAGGCATTTCAACTATGCATACGATCTGAAGAGTGTCTCTGATGAAGACATTATTAAAGCTATAAAACTCTGTAAGAAAACAAGAAAGGATTTCATTTCCATAGAAATTAATGAATAGGAAAAATGATGAAGACATATGAAAAAATAACTCTCAAACAGCACCACACCAAGCTTTACCAGGTGATCAGTGAGACTCCTATCCTTCTTTTTGCCAGAGAGGTTGACAAAGAAGGTGAGGATAAGGATTTCTACAATAAAGAAGATGTTCTTGTTCAGATAGTCCACATGATTGATAAAAGTCTCATCACTAAACGTGTGAGGATGGTCATTGATAAAAAGTATGGTGAACTAGTCCCTAACATACTGGATGATGGTACCAAGGTTATTGATCTGATTGATCAAGGTGAGATGCACGGCATGGACAATGAAGAGTACCCGAATGATAAAGAAGGTCATCACAGTGACTTTATGGTGAAGCAATGAGAAAAATCCAACATACAGCCAAGACATGCCCAGGTAGACCGTGTGGTTCTGAGTGTGATCACATAGAGTTTGTTAAGCAGTCCCCAGCAAATTGGCACATAACTATGCTGGAAAGGACAAGCAGAGACAGCTCAAAAAAGATGTGGGAGCACTCCTCTGTCATGACCAAAAGACAGGCAATGAATGCAGCATCAAACAAACTCAGAGAAGAGATGCTGTCAGATGATGTAATTGTATGGCTAAAGAAGAACACCTTGGCTGTTATTGTGAATGCAGAAGGTGATTTACTCCACTCCATTTATGCTACCCTGGAAAAGGTAAGAACATCATGAAGGTATTAAAGCACGATAAGACCTATTTATGTCACAGATGCAGGGATCTCACAGTAACCAAGGTCACCCCTGCTAATTGTGGAACTTGTGGTGAGCCTATGACTACTGATAACGTAGAGATGTTCAAAAATGAAAAGTTCAAAGAGCTGATAACTTTCCTGGATTGTGCTCTTACAAACAAGCCTTATAGTGACTGCATCCATACTTTTATATGTGTGCCTCACTCTCCTGAGGAGCTGATAGGTGGTGATTTGTACTACCTGTCTGATAGTGGCTACTCTAGGCTTTACTGGGACAAATGGAATGACAGGGGAATACTTGTTGCCAGTGAGTCTCTGGATAGGGTTAAAGAGGCTGTTGGAAGATGTAAGGAACTAATTGAGGACCTCAATACCTTCCTCTTCTCAATCTCTCTGAAGAAATGACTCCTGAAAAGATCAAGAAGTGGAAAGAGAACAGGGAAGCAGCTCTTGATCTCTATCATACAACCAATATGAATATAGCTCAGATAGCTCGTGCTTTGAGGCTGTCCACAACCACGGTTGACAGAATGATCACTGGCAAGAACCTACCTAAAGGGATGGAGGGTTATATGGACAAAGCATATGATGATAAAGAAGGTTTTACCAAAGAGGAAACAAAAATAATAGAAACAGCTGTTGAAAAAATCAATGAGATCCTCACAGGACATGATGTCTACCTAAGAGATGGTACCCTTAACCTTATCGAACTGGTTATATCCAGGGCCATTACTAAACAGAAGAACAATGATCTTCTTGAAAGATCATATGAGGTAGAGTAATGGATTATTCAAAAAGAGGTTCCTGTTGTGACAGGTATGATCAGCTCAAGAGCCAGATGAGAACCAGGATCAAAGTGCTCCACACTCTGGTAGGAGGTAATCCTCGATACTGGGTTCAGCTGTATGACATCATGAAAAAACGTGGATACAGTGCAGGTCTGATATCCTTGGCTCTGGAATCTGAAGATAAAACATGCCCTTGTAATGAAGCTCCGAACCCAGCACTCTTCAGAGAATTCTTCCAGGCAGTCATCAAAAAAGATGAAATGGAAGACAAGCAGCTTCCTGAAGTACTGGACTTCTTAGAGAAAGAGGCTACCAGGTTCCTAAAGGAGAAGTACAATGGGTAATCCTAGAATGCAAGAAGCCAAAGAGATAATAAATAAATTCAAAGAATGTGCCTATAAAGAAGCTGAATGCACTCTAGGTCTTCATGATCCTGATGAAGAGAAGTGGTTCAATGAGATGGAAGTACTCCTAAAACAGCTTGTATGCTGCTTCTATCTTGCCCCTTGATATTTACACTTCAGGAGTGTCTACATCTCCAGCTATGTAAACCTTGGCATCTGTCATCTTTGGTAGGCTCCCTGCCAGAAACATCATCAGCATCTTTTCCTGAAGCTCTGTATCCCCTGCAAGGTAAGCATCCCTAAATTTAATACGTTCTACCTTATCTTTAGTAAAGGCTGAAGGATGGCAACAGCTGAAGTCCGGACAACACTCGTCTCTTTCAGTATTGTGTGTAGGCTCACCTTCTACCCATTTATTCAACTGATCCAAACATGATTGTATCATAGATCCCCTCTATCTCTTTAGCTCATGCTCTGACCATAATAAAACAGGACCCTGACCAGAACCCATAATAAACCAACCAAGCTTATCATTTTTTCCTATACCAATACATTGATCAGAAGATTGATCTACTACCTCTTGACATATTTTAGGCATCTCAGCATAAAGCTCCTGCCATTTTTCAGGAGATATTAAGTCTCCCTCAAGATCACCTACAACAAACAAATTTAGAAGGTAATGATCAGTACCTTTCAAAATAACACCACATCCCAGTGACCACACTTCTTACACTTTAAAACAGCAGTACATTGAGACTCAGGGATTACCTCAACCTCTCCCTTACACTTAGCACAAACATGAAGATGCTCGTGAGCTTTCAATTCCTTAGGATGAGCTTTCCTCTCAGCAATCTCTATACAATATATGGAGTCATCCCAATCAGGCTCCTCAGGCTCTCTCCAAAGAGGTTTAGAACCTCTACCAAACAACCACATCACCTTATCCGGATGTTCCTGCATATACTTATTACAGATAGGTTGTAAGAGATCTTCTAAGCCCCTCTGAACCTCAGAAGGGAGATTAAGAGGTATAGGGAATGTAATCTCTATCTTAGTGATGATATTTTTCTTTACTGGATCTCCAAAAACCATAGTAGAACTTTCAGATAGAGGCTTCAATAATACATCCAACTTATCGTGAAATTCCTGTGGAACCTCTACTGGAAGAGGAAATAGAACCTCTATGTGTTTTGTTTTCATATAGGCACTATCTCCAAATAACCTTCATCTACATAATGTTCACTTATGGTGTGTGTATCCCTGAAACAATCCAAGAAGCCCAATCCTGGATAATTTAAAAAGATACCTAATTCTTCCAGTTTTTCTCTTTCATAGGGTATTAAGATACGTAAATCATCTATCAGAATAGTATCTTTGCACCCCTTCCTATACTCATAGATCAAACCTACTTCATGAGTAAGGGGTAGATTAATCTTATTATCCTCACTGGATCTCTCATGATTTAAGAAGTCAGCACCTGGGAAATGTGCATCTAACCAGAAAACTATCTTCTTTTCCTTGGGTACTACTGGAAGGATGGTATTAAGAAATGTCAAACTATCACAATTAAACAGTTTAACATGAGGTATTCCCTTGAATATTGCTACATTAGAAGTATACAGTTGTTCATTAATCTCACAGGAAAAGTATACTTCAAAACCAAATTTCAAAGCATATGACAGACCATGAGCAACACCAGTACCTGTTTCAATAAGTATATCAGACTGATAATTGCTTAAATTAAAGAAATTCAGACCACCCATAACAAGCCTCCCTCAAAAGATTTGTCCTTATAACACAAGCCTTATGGAAATAAAACTAAAAATAAGTGTAGTAATTGTTGAAGTGAAAAGCATATGTATATCATGAAGACAGAAAATCGTTTGTATATAGACATAGAAGATATGATGCACGAGATTGAAGATCTTACCGGCTTAGAATTTAATCATATGGGAATATGGAATTCCCCAACAAAGAAACATCTCGTAATAGACTTTAAGGCTCTCGATGGGTCATGTGGCTACATGAGGGGAGAAGAGTGCTTTTCTATATTCACATATCTGGATGAACCTTGGTACAGAAAAATAGACGAAAACAGCAACAAGTATGTCACATATGATCCTTGGGAAGATTTAGGAAACCCAGTAAATATCAATAAATTTCTAGATAAATTTGGGAAAAGTATCTATGAAGAAAGATTCCCTAACTCTATCCATGCCATTTCTTTAACTTATCATGACATCATTGAACTCCTAATCAGACTTGGAACACTGCCAAGAGGAGAAAGTGTTGTTTTTTATTACTCTTGGTAAAATAAGTGTAGTAATTGTTGAAGTGAAAAGCATATAGGTATTAGGAGAACAAAACAAATGGCTAAAAGACAGATGAAGGCTCTTGAGAATTTCATTCAGAAGATCATCCTGGACATGATAGAGTGTGAAAAGAAATTCATGCTGGAAAATGGTGGTGACCTCAATAATTTCAAGGGAACTCTTCCTGATATTACTTTCTGGCAAGAAGACAGACTGTTCATATCTGCTGAGTGTAGCTACAGCCAAACCTGTGTTGCTGACTACTATGGTGAATTCCGTGGTGGGTACCCTTGGATCAATGAAAAGATCGAGAAAAGGGCTGGAGAACTTGGGTTATTCATCGAATGGCAGAACCCTGGCTGCTTAGCAGTCTACGAAGCTTAGGAGTAGATATGGCACTCTTAACATTGTTAGCTATTATTGGTGGTATAGTAGGTATTTTTGCAGGTCTATGGTGCTTACACGAATACTCATACAATCTGTATGGACATAAAATAGTCTCTATAGATAACATGAGTGCAGCATTCATTGGAGCTATAGCTTTTATTTGTGCCTTGGTAAACTACACACATAGTGATTGGCTCTATATGGCTATCTCTATTGTTTTTTGGGTAGGTATTTATGGTTTCCTCTGCCTCAGAGATGCTTTAAGATCTACTAAAACTATAGCATTTACTGCATTAGTTTTAAGATTTGCATTTTCTCTTATATTAATTGCAATCATTATATGGTACTTCTATATAAAAGGAGATCCTGAGGAAAGAGCAAGGGCAAGGAGTAATTATGGAAGATAAACCTATTATTAAATGGATGCTGCCTCTTGCAGGTACTCAGATCTTGAAAGTAGAGTGCTTCTCTGATGGTACTATCCGTCATTTCAGCCATGGTGCTGATAGAAGTACTACTGTAGGCAGAGAGGTATCTAAGGATAGAGAAGTCTTTGATACATCCAGTGAGGCTTTGAAAGCAGTTAGAAATAGACTGCTGCAAAACATAGCTACTACTCATAATCGTTACGAAAATTTAATACAGAAACTGGAAGATTTTGATAAAAATAACATCATATTGAAGGAGTAGCATGAAAAATTGTCCAAATACTGTATGCAGATGTACAAATGAAATGGCAGTTACAGAGCTATTTACAGGTATGTTTGCTGTCCAGTGTGTATGTGGTGTCAGAGGTCCTATGCAATTGTCTGAGAAGGCTGCAATAGACTTGTGGGATGCCCTACCGAGAGAGGAAGAATTAAACTGCATATGTTTACAAATAGGAGGTCAGTTAAATTATACAAGACCTGGTAAACCTATTGAGGATTGCCACTTATGTCATGGAACAGGCAAATATAGAGAAGTAGTTCCAAAAAAAGAAGGAGAACGATAGATGGACTTAAAAGATGTACCAGATGATCCTACTATTTGTATCATGTGTAAGTACTACTATTGCACTTCTTTACAATTAACCTGTAAACCTCAGGCAGAATCCATAGAACAATTTGAACAAAGAGTCACCGAATCTCGTGAAAATGCTGAGTGGTATTACCATCGATGCAGGGGCAAACTAATAACTACCTTCAACTGTATAAATGGCAAGGTTGATCAAAAAGATGAGTACTGCACCAATGTAAATACCAATGGCAGGTGCCAGTATTACTACGAAAGAGGACAGGATGTGCCAGCATAACTTCATAGGATTCTATGACAATCTCAAGAAGGAGCTAAAGTAGTGCTTACAAGGAAAGAGTTTCTAAAGCAACAAAGGGAGCGTAAAGACAAGAGACCGAAGTGGCTCAGAAAGCTCTCAGTTAAAGATATACAGCATCTGAAAGAAGGGCTGGAGGTTATGACCCTCCACACCTTCAAAGAGGCCATAGAGCTTCAGAAGAGACATAGCATCATCTGTAAACACTGCATGAGCATAGCTGTCAAAATTGGTCTGGAGAAACGTGATGAAATATAAAGTATCTTTTGATATAGTATGTGGTGAAACAACCTGTTGTAATCCAGATACAAAGATCTTTTGTGTCTACTTCAGAGGGTCATTGAATAATAAAAATAATTGTTATTTATTCGGACCAGTGGATGAAAATGAAAAAGGTTGGATAGCTAGGCATCCTTTGTGTCTTAAGATTGCAATAAAAACAAAAAGTGAGGAGACTGATGAGTGAGGAGAAACGTAGGGATAGGTGCAAGTGTGGTAAGTGGATTGTTTGGGAACCACATATTCTTGATAAGGTAACCTGTAAACAATGTGGAACCGTATACAATGTAGAATGTAATTCAGTTCTTGTTTACTGGCTTGAAGAGAAGGTTACAACACCACGACCTTACAGGACAGAGGCAAAATAATGGCTGGAGATAAAATGAACCTCACTAAGGACGATATCATAAAAGCTGTTGAAGCCACCTATGGTGAGAGGGTCAAGGATCTGGAGTATGTGCTCGGACAGATCATAGATTCCCTGCCTTCCAAGAGAGATTGGCTAGATCCTGATATAGAGAGGATGGCAAGGAAACTACTAAAGTAAAATAGTTGTACAAACTGCTGGGGTGAAAACCGTTATAGGTACATGGTAACAACAAATACTAACGAATTCGATACTGGCTGGGTGGACATGAACGAAGATCTTGAGAAAGTAGCCACGATCTCTATTCCCGAATGGAGAATGGAAGAGTTCAAAGCTCGTTTTGCCAAACTTCAGAAAAAGGCTGTAAAGCTTGGTGTGACTCAGCCTGAATATGTTGTTGTTAAAGAGTTCACCAGATCCTTTTCTAACCACCCTATAACCGATGAAAAGCTTACCTTCCCCCTGGTTATCAAGTATTTTGAGATCGAAGTCCAGGGTCAGCCTCCGAAGTTTGCAGGTTGGAAGTTCGTTGCTACTATTGAGCATCTTGGTGAAGACAACATCATAAAGACCATTCCTGGTGAAGAAGATCTTAACATGAAGTACAGGACAGATCCTAATACCTGTGATCATTGTCACAAGATCCGTAGCAGGAAGAATACCTACATCGTAAGGCATATGGAGTCTGGTGCAGAGAAGAGGATTGGTTCTTCTTGTATCAGAGACTTCTTGGGTCATGAGTCTCCTGAGCACGTAGCTCAGATGTGTGCTTACCTTTGGAGCCTGATCAAAGAGTCCGAGGAATTTGATGGTTTTGGTAGTGGCATTGGTTTCTCTTGGAGTGTCTCAGCAGCACATTGGATGACCGTGACTGCTGCTATCATCAGGACCTTAGGCTGGAAATCCAGAGGCCAGGTAAAGAATGAGTCTGAGATGGGTATGGGTGGTGGATCTGCCACTGCTGACATAGCAAATGAGTATGTCTTTGGAAAAGGCAAATCAGCTGAACAGCTCCGTAGAGAGATCCCTCTTACTGATGAAGATACCCAGACTGCTGCTGAGTCCCTTGAGTGGGCAAAGCAAATCGACCCTGACACCACCAGTGACTACCTGAACAACCTCAGGGTCCTGGCAAAGAGAGAAGCATTTGGGATGGGTCACCTTGGTCTTGGTTCTGCTATGGTGTACAGCTACCTCAGGGAGAAGAACAGACTTGAAGAGAAGAAGAGACTTGAGCAGGTAACAGGTGTCAGTGAGCACATCAGTGAAGTTGGCAAAAGAGTAGAGATGATTGTAAGAGTCATTGGTGTATACCCTAAGGAAAGTAACTGGGGACTTCAGACCATTGTTAAGTTCATAGCGAATGGCAAGGACAAGGCTGTATGGTTTGCTTCAGGTGAGCCTGGGTACAAGCTTGGTGAAGTGGTTAAGGTAAAGGCTACTGTAAAGAAGCATTCTGAGTATCAGGGAACCAAAGAGACAACCCTGAACAGAGTAACCAGCCTTGAGGTTATTGAAGATGGAAGAAGGAGAAGTCATGATTAAAACAAATGGTGCCGAATTCAAAAAGTTCTATAATGATCCCCTTGTCTGGGTTAATGGATGCTACCACGATGATGTAGCATTCAAAGTTAATGGAGTCTCTGTAGTCAATGTAACCGAGAATCTTAAAGATACTGACATCATCGAGATTGATGGTGGATTCATAGTAACAGATGAAGACATAACTGAAGACTTTGAAAAGACTTTCTTGGTATGGCAAAAAGCCCAAACAGCAGTTATTGTTACAGTTCAAATACCAAAAGATAAAGTTGCAGATCTAAAAGCATTTCTTAAAAATATTTCAGGAGAGATATTATAATTAAAGCAGCTGAATAAATTTGTACAAACTGCTAAGGTGAAAACCGTTATAGGGATGAGAGGATGACCATGGAAAATAAAGAAGATCTATATATCAATGAAACTAGTGGTGATAAAGACTGGACCTGTCTTTGTGGAAACACCTCACACACCGAAGGATTTCACCCTTGTGATGCAGACGGAAAAGATGTGGAACCTGATAACTATTGGAGTGAGATTTACCGTTGTGATAGGTGTGGAAGGATCATCAAGATCACTGGTAAGATAGTAGGTCAAACCAAAGATGCACTGATGAGTAAGAGTCAGTGGAAGTACTTAAAAGGTAATAAGTAATGAAGAAGAAACTGTTATACCCCAAAGGTCACCCTCACAATGGGTACAACTATGACAAGGATACCTGTGACCGATGTGGAATTACCAAAGAAGAAGCCAAGAAGCACCCAGTGGCTACTGGTATCAATCACCCTGAATACAAGACCACTACCAGCTTCTACCTGGGTTATGATGGTGGTGTCCATTGTGCCAAGTGCCACAGAGAGATGGAGCTGGAAAGTCTGTTCAAGACCATGGATGCCATTGATGCAAAAAGAGCTACTGAAGGCAAGGGAACTTTGTGATGGAAAGAAAGCTCATCGATTATGACGGACAAAAGTATGTAGACATCATGGTCTACGGAACCTTTGATCCCCCCTCTGCATGCACTGCATTTATTGTTGTCAGGATGCCCAATGGTAGGGTCCCCTGGTGGCTCCAGAACTGGTCAAAGAAGATAGCACCTGCCATTAACAAGCTGGTAAGGCAATGGAAGAGGAAGGATGAGAAGCTTTACTGGAACATCGATGGTGAGCATGCACTGTATACAGATGAGCCAAGGCTATGGAACACCAAAGCCCAGGTTCTCAAATATGAATGGAATGGACAGGAACTGGTCCTGGCAAAGGACAGAGAAGAGGATAAAGATGTCAACAAGAGCTGATAGGATAAGAGAAGCTATTGACAACATCAAAGGAATTGTTGAAGATCTGAAATCGGACATAGCTGACTACAATTCCCAAACTGCTGAAGATGATCAGTATGAGATTTTCACACTCCAATTGAGATATAAAAAACAAAGGAAGTCTGTATGAACTATTACACCTGCAAAACTTGTGGATACAACGGAAAGGATTCAGAATTCTTTGACATGATCTGCCCTGCATGCTGTTCCAACATCGAGACAGATAAAAAGGTAGAGAATACCATTCCTACTGTGTTCCACCCCATAAACATATTTACTGCTGCAAGAGGAGGATCTACAAAAAGCAACTCCTTAAATGGCCCTGATACAGTAATTTGGACAACCAAAAATGGTAGACAAATTCCTATAGAAAAGATGACTACCCAGCATATCAGGAATACTTTGAACATGCTCAAAGACAATGGATATATTGGAGTAGAGACAGGAAGATTCTACCTCACATGCACTCCTCCTACAGCTGAAGGTGCTCTAGATACATTTGACCAGGAGTTTGCCAGAATAATTGATGCAGAGCCTCTTGGTTACATAGACCTCTTTGAAGAAGAGCTTAAGAAGAGAGGAGAAAAAATATAATGCTTATTCTAATAGCAATATTGTGTTACACTCAACACGCACCTGTAGACAAATTGGTTAAAGTCACCAGCCCTTCAAGCTGGAGTTTGGGGGTTCAAGTCCCTCCAGGTGCATAAGAAAATTATGAAAGAACCTAACCTTATAGTCATAATAGCCAATGCACATCATGGGATGAAGCCTGATCCTGTTAATGGGATCTTCTTGATCGATAGACGTACACCTGTAGGTAATCCCTTTGTACTCTATGATGAAGCTCAACGTGATGAGGTATGTAAAAAATATGATGTATGGTTCTACGAAGTAGGACTGAGGGACCCAAAGGTACTGGATTACCTAAAGCAGATAAAAAGTCACCTTGACAGGTATGACAAAGTCACCTTATTATGCTGGTGCATTCCCAAAAGATGCCATGGATTTACTATTAAAAAGTGGCTGGAGAAACCAATATGAAGACGTTCTTTGTAGTCTACACCAAAATTGAAAATGGAAATATGATTATAGTAAATGCTCATACTTCCGAATATAATATGGACTCCCTTGAAGGTATCCAGGGATTCAAAGAAAACCGAGAGAGAAATGGAGAAAGTAATATCGTCATTCTTTTCTTCAAGGAAGTAAAAGGATGGTACCAAAACTAAGGAGACTAAATGGACAAGGTTAAAAAAGTAAACACCTTCATGAAGTTTCTAGAAACAGTTTATCCCCTGGAAGCAGAGGTATACTATAGCACCCAATATGACATCAAGATCTACAAAACCAGTCACTCCTTTGAGGAACGTGAACACCTTACAGCTGGTCACCCTCTTGGTAGTGCTGAGAACCGTAAGAAGTTTTACGAGAAATGTTGTAGGCATGTAACTCAAAATGAGCCTCAGAAGATCCAGGAGTTCCTGTTCTATGATACCAAATTTGAACAGGGTGCAGTCATGGCCTACAGACCTGATAGCTTACGAAAAGGCTTATGGTGCCTGGTCATTATCACTATCCTGCCTTACCGTAGACATGCTGTGAGTCCGAACCATCCCACCAAAAAGGTATTAATAGAGAATCTGATGATTACCTCTAAGATGCCCAGCCTGACTCTTCAATACGTTCTTGAGATTGCTGGTGAGGAGAGAATCCAAGCAGCCATAGATGAGGTCAACAGCATGGGATTTGATGCTATATCCTTCTTCGGAGCTTATGGTATTCAGATAGTCCTTGAAAAAGATGGTGTAAAGAGTATCGGAACAAAATGGACACATAAAAACTTGAAACTGATAGAAATTTAATAAATGCTTGACAGATACTAAATCTGTCCTGTATTATGTAACGTGATTTACAAATACAATATAAGGGAGATCCTTCAATGAACAACCACAGAACTATACCCCCACTAAAACCTGATGCCTACGGAAACACGATTCCCCCACTGAATTCTCAGGATGTTGTCCTGCTTAAGAACATGGTCAACAACCGTGACAGCTATGTCAAATGCAACAAAGGCATCCTGCAAAGACAACATCAGATCCCTGGACTTAGTGAATCTAAAAACAGTGATGAGACTGATGATGAAGGGAGCATCTTCACTGACATCGATGACAACATCCTGAAGTCCAAGAACATAATGAAGTGGGTGGATTTCAGCTTTGAATACAAGGGTGAGATCATCCAACATCGTATGAGAATTCAGGTGAAAAGTCCTGGTACCAAGACCCTCATAAGCCGTATTACTGATGACATCGAAAGGCACCTTGAGGGAATGGGAAAGTGGGATATCTGGGAATGGGCAAAGAAGGTCCCTGGTATTGGAGTCAATACCGTTGCAGCCCTTATCATCCTCTTCTACTATCGGTTCATCCCCATCTGTAAGACTTGTGGTGGGGATCTGAAGAGGAAGAACGAGGAAGGTATGGAGGCTGTGGAAGAGATAGATCTGGATGATGACGAGTTTGAAGGCAGACCTGGAAAGAAGGGTGCCTTGATATGCAGCAAATGTGGCAAAGCTGCTAAGAACGAGGGGCTGTTAACCTACCGTCAAGAGCTTAAAGATTTTCCCAATGTGTCCAAATGGCATGCTTACCTGGGTCTTCATACTGTGAAGTGTTGCCCTAAGTGCAGCACCTACAAAAAACCTATCCAACAGGCAGAAAATGAGGTCTGCTGTTCTGTATGTAAGACTCCTTGGACTGAGATTACAACCAGGATGAAGCCCAAGAGAGCAAAGGGAATCAAGAACAACTGGTCCACAAAAGGTAGGACCGTTGCCTACACAATAGGGCACCAACTCAGTTTGGAAGCAAACAAACACAGCCCTTACTATGCTGTATTCCAGGATAGGATTAAGAAAAAGACCAAGAAACGTCCTGAGTGGCCTGATAACCACATCAAAAATGCAGCCAAAAATGAGGTAGGTAAGATCTTCCTTTCTCATTGGTGGTGTGTTGCAAGGTCCATAGCAGGTCTCCCTGTATCCAAACCCTATGCCATGACTGTTCTGGGTCATACCAACTACATCGAACCGTTCTACTGGGACAAAAAGATTGTGTACACACACGAGTCAGGTCCCAATATGATTCAGCCTAACCGTGAGACGAATGAAACCCACCCACCCATTGTTGCAAAGCCCAGGAAGAAACGTGCTGCTCAGAAGGAGGTCTCCAATGGAAGATAAGATAGACCCCAAAAAAGACCCCAAAAAAGACCCCAAAACGACCATTAGTCAGATCGAAAGCCTGTTTAAGAAGATGACCATTAGTCAGGTTGAGAAATGGCTGAAGAGCATGCAGACTGCATCCACAGGGTCCAGAATGATCATGACTCTGGGACTGGATCGGGTTAGAATCCAAGGCAGGTGGAAGGAGAACTTTCATTACATTGATGGTGAAGCAGTACCCTACAGAGGTGTATGGCAAGGCACCAGAGTATCAACAAATGGTGAAGAGGAGAGGCCATATTGATAGTAAAAGAACTATATGAAATCCTAAAGAAAGAGATGAAGGCAAAAAGGGGTAATGATGAGATTACCTGCTGGAACGATGGTAATCCATATGTACGTCTACCTTATCAACCTTTAGATTTTTTCTTAGTGAAAGATGCTGGAAACAGTAGTGAAACAAATGCATCTGATTTCAGAATAAGCTTGATCACCCCTTCTGATCTGGATGCACTGGAAATTGAAAAATTGCTTCAGAAAAAATAAGGAGACACCAATGAATATCAACATTACAATAACAGGTTATGAAGGACAGGGAGTACCAATCATAGCTACTTTATTATATAACACTATCAAAAATTTGGAAATACCAGGAAAATGCTTTAACGGTGACGTTGTAGAAAAATACAAGGAGTAACCATGGGCACTAATTATTATTGGAGATACAACATATGCCTCCTATGTGATAGGTATAATGAAGCTCATATTGGAAAGTCCAGTGCAGGATGGCAGTTCCTGTTCCGTGGGTACAGGGACAATCTTCTAAGCTTACCTGATCCAGAAGTGGATCTGGGGGTTAAGATCCTGTCTTGGAGGGATTGGAAAGACTGGTTAATAACAGAAGAAGGTAAGATCTTCAATGAGTATGGAACAGAAGTGCCTCTTGCTGACCTTATAGATAACGTAGAGGCTCCTGAGAGAAAGAGCATGATCAATCACTACGATTACTGCCAGGAACACCATGAGAGTCGTTTAAGAGAGATGTGGAAGGACCCTGAAGGTTACTGCTTTTGTGATGAGGAATTCAGCTGAAGAGAGGTAAAATAATGGATATTTTTGATAACATCAGGCAAGGGGTTTATGAAGTCAAAAGAGGAGAGGTACTAACCGAGAGGTACTAACCTACTATAAATGTCCAGAACCGTGTGGAATTAAGTATGGAGTACATACAACTTCAATCCGTTTCTGTCCCAACTGTGGTAAGAATGTCAAAGAGAATGTAGATAAGATACTAGAAACTAATAAGGCAATAAAACAGGACTACCTTAAAAGGGAAGCTATTGCCATAAACCAGTTCAAAGAAGACCTCTTCAAGTATTATGAAATTGAAGACCACCCCAAGCGTTACAAAACCTTCTCCTATGCATGGGATCGTGGACATGGGATCTCAGGATTCCATGAGGTTGCCAATATTATGGGTGATATAGTGGATCTAATAAAATGAAATAGTCAAAAGACATTAATAAAATATATAATGACTTAAAAAAGGACACCTAAGGAGAACCTATGAACATGGAATGGATAGAAGGCTTTATAATCTTTTCATTGATCCTGTGGTGTGCCAGGAATGAGCTGTTTATAAGGCAGATCAACAAAGGTAAGGTACCAGAGTTGTGGAAAGAGATCGGAATCCTCCACAAAAATGACTCCACCAATCACAACATCTTAGGTGCTGATAAGGTAACCTATGACTGGAAGGAAGAAGAAGATGCTGTTCCTAATCCTTACTATATGTCGGGAGTGGGAGGCACCTCAGGCTCTTCAGACCCATCTGGTTGTTCCAATTGGCAATCTTCCCCTGTACCTGGCAAACCAGGAAGAGTGTACAGGAGAGACTACATCCCTATGAACAAACTGCTGGACCTCATTCTTGAGCACATAGAGATAAAACCTGTCAAGTTACCTCTGGAAGAACCCAAGCTCTTTGGTCTGAAGAAGGTGGAGCCTCAGTGAATCATCTACCTGAAGAATTTATATCCTTCATAGCAGCTATTAGCCATTACCCTTCTGGTATAGCTATTGAGCACATCTGCGGTTTTACTCGTGTTGTGACCCCAGAGGATATTGAATTTTTCAAGGAGCAACTGATTACTGATCCTATACTCGGTTACTCGGAAAAGATTGTAAGTAAATTTGTCTTTATTTTACTGGATAGACCAGATGCTTTAAAAATATTACAGGGGAAGGATTTAACTATAAGTATCCTAGAAAAGATCAAAGAAGCCACACCAAAATACATGGATGCATAAAAGGAGGATTTATGGATTACCCTGCGATCATTCTTAAGAAAGGTAAGCACTCAACTAACACCCCAAGGAATATTACCCTTTTGCTACAAAAACTATTTTATAAAGTTGGGTATCGGTCAGATGATGTCATAGGTGTAATACTAGGAGAACGCATAAAAGCATGCTCGGAGAGTCCTGTATTTGCCTTGGGACCTAAAACATCACGAGGAAGTTTTGAACTAAATATAAAACCTGATGACAACTCATCACGACATAAAGTCTATATATTTCCACCTAAGGAAGAAACCCTGGATAGCTTTTACATTAAAGTCAAGACAGCAATCAGTTTAATGTATCCAACAAAAGAACGAGAGCAATCTCCTTCACTAAAAGTACCCATTAGTGATATCATTAAGAAACCTTACAACCCACTATCCTGGCCTATCGTGAAGACAAATCTTCCAAAAGTACAAGAAATTGTGGTACGACCAATACAGGAAGTTATGGACCCTGTTACCTTATCAGTCTTAATGGAGTACATCTGTGAGAAAACAGTAAACAACGAGATTCCAAGAAAAGACCTGATAGACATCATAGAGGCACAAAAGCTGGAGTGCCCATCTACCCACATCCACAATTTCCTTTTGAGGAGAGACCTGATAGAGGTGCAAAAGAGTAAAAGAGGCATACTCAAAATAAATTGGACTAAAGCTCCTACCCATCAAGCTGTAGAGTCTCCAATCAGGCCAACCAGGATTAGTGGACTCAGTGAGGGTCCCCCAATCACGATTAGTGAGGAAGATATAATCAGATCTGCTACCAGAAAATCTTATGACAGAGTTATAGCTGAAGAGACTACAAGCATAAGCAAGGGTGCTACTGCTACTCCTATGAAGACTCCTGTTAAGGTAGATAATAGTATCCTTGACTCTCTTAAAGTAAGAGCAGACAAGTTTACTAATATAACCAGGAATGTTGCCAGCATTGATGCCAAGATCAGTAACCTCAAGAATGATACTGAAGAAGAAAAACGTATCCTTAAGGATAAAATTAATGATCTTAAAGGTATCTTTGATGCTAAGATCAAAGATATCGAAAGCAGCATTAAACTTCTTGAAGAAGAAAAACGTATTATTGAACTGGGTGCTGAGAAACATAAGGATGCATATAACAGATACCTGAAGTTGAAAGAACTGTCTGATAAGCTGGCAGAAGAACTTCACAATGCACAAGAGTACTTAAGCAACATATAGGGAGATTTGATATGATGATACTGGTGGGCAAATACAACACTACTAAGATATTTACTAATGATGTTGAATCATCAGCTCAAGCTCAAATAATAACCTTATGTAATCAAGAATTTGTTAAAGGAAGTAAAATAAGAGTAATGCCAGATGTACATACAGGTACAGGATGCACTATAGGTCTAACTATGACTATAGGAAGTCAAATAACTCCTTCCTTAGTTGGTGTCGATATCAACTGTGGCATCCTTGTTGTCAGGCTCATCGATAAGACAATCAACCTAAAGCATCTGGATGATTTCATCCATGAACATATTCCTTCAGGCACCAGTATCAGATCCGAGGCTCATACTTTCAATGAGCTGATCAACTATAGTGATCTCAAATGTAAGAAACACATAGACCTCAACAGAGCCATAATGAGTGTTGGTACCTTGGGTGGTGGTAACCACTTTATCGAAGTAGACAAGGGTAGTGAAGGCAACCTGTACCTTTTGATCCATTCTGGCAGCAGGTATTTAGGTAAACAGGTCTGTGAGTACTATCAAGATCTAGCTTATACCAACCTGCATTTCTCCAAGGAAACTATTCAGAAAACCATAAAAAATCTAAAAGCTGCTGGAAAAGCTAATATGATCGAAGAAGAACTTCAGAAACTCAAGAACGTAGTCCCGAAGGTTCCCAAGGAACTGGCTTACCTTGAGGGTCAGGATACCAAGGATTACCTCAATGACATGCTGATCCTTGAGACATATGCCAAATGCAACCGTGAAGCTATTGCAGCTGAAATTACCAAATCCATGAAGATAAGCATCAAGGAAGCTTTTACTACCACTCACAACTACGTAGATGTTCAGAATAGTATTCTCAGAAAGGGTGCTGTAAGTGCTCAGGCTGGTGAAGAGCTGATCATCCCTATCAACATGAGAGATGGTAGTCTCCTGTGTGTTGGCAAAGGCAATGAAGACTGGAATTACTCAGCTCCTCATGGTGCCGGTAGAACTATGAGCAGAGGAGAAGCTAAGAGAACACTGTCGATGGAAAAGTTTGAGCAAGAAATGAAGGATGCAGTACTCTTGATGAAAGTCTTTTTGACAGAAGTAGTGTAGATACCTAGCTAAAATTTCCTCAATAGGTTTGTAAGCATCACCAACATAGGAGACACTGTATATATTAAGGAAAGGATAATTCCTATTTACAACTACAAGAGCACTGAAGACACTGCTTACAGAAAAGGTAAGAAGGAAAACCATGAGCATGTATAATCTGTTTCACGGAGAGAACAGCTTTGCAAACATGCTACTGTTCATCCTGGGTACTACCAAAGATCAGATCCCCAGGTACAGGGACTGTTATTGGGATGGTAGTCAAATAGTTATCTACACCAGGACTGGTGGTGGTAATCGTAAATACTACGAAAGTAGACAGTGCTGCAAAGAGAACTACCCTGAATATTTCAAAGGAGAGGATGATCCTCCTCGTGGTCCCTGGAATGAAGATCTCAGAAAGCTTCCTGGGTACATAAAGGATGAGGATGATAGCTATGATTCTACCTATGCTTTATTCCATTTCAGTGTCCCTGAAGAGTTCAAACAACTCACAGAGGGACTGAATGCAGCTCTATCCCCTCAGGAGAAGCACAAGGAGATCATGGCTGTTCTTAACTCCTCTAATGCCTTAGAAGACCCAAGAGTTAAAAAGCTACAAGAACTCCTTGAGCCTGTACTTAAAAAGATAACGGAGAGTGTTAAATGAAGTGGAACGATGTTACCTCCTTCTCTAGAAATGATGTAGACCGAACCCCCAAGAGCTGGTTACTTACACTGGCATCAGGTATAAGGCTGGTTGTTACCAGGCATATAGACTACCCTGGTAAGTGGGTCATCAGATGTGATCCATATATTGATATACAGGTCCTGAATAAATTAAGAAGATCAGATGACATAGACAAAGCCAAGGAAGAGGCTATCAAAATGATCCTGGCATATGTCAAATCAGACATGGATACTCTTACAAGGATGCTATCCGAATGAACCGGCTGGGCACTGGTAGGAGAGGCACTAAAGACTTTGTACTGTGGTCTGAGAACTGTGTCCATCATGAGATCAGTCAGGCCACTGCTGATTCAAAGTTTCATAATGAACACTTCCATTTTGAGATGGGAGCTGAAGGGTACTCCTGCACTCAGAAGAACTGTCCGGTATGGGGTAATCCTGCAGGTATGAAGATGGTTGCTAGAGGAATGAATGAGGAAGAGATCAAGCTGCTGCATAAGAGAGTAGACACTGATTCCAGGATAAAAGGTTACGATCTTGTAGAGGAGCTGCACAAAATGAAAACCGGTGATTTCAAAAAAGCTGTAGTAGAGCTGTATGAAGCTCTCCGGAAACTGGTAGATGACTGCCCTCATCAGATGAGAATGAATTATCAGCAGAGATCAAAGGGTGAGGCAATAGAGCTTCTAAGTAACCTCAAAGAAGCTTATGAAGAGGCCAAAAAGAAGGATGAGTAGTATCTTTCATAATCTTGTAAAGTCCTTGGATGGTTTTAAGCCTCCACGTCCCAATGGCTGCAGAGGCTGCTGGTGGTATGTGCCTTCCTACCGTGGCTTCGAAGATCTCTACCCTGAGCCTCCTGAGTGCAAGAGACACCCTCAGTACATGAATCTCAAAACCTTCCCTTTCCGGAACAGAGCAAAATGCTGGGAAGAGGACAAAAGAACAGAGTACGGTTATGTCCCTAAAGCTGTACTAATGGAGTATGTGGAAAAGACCAATACCCTTATGGACAAGATAATGGAGAACCATGAGAAAGCTTAAATGTTACAGAGGCAATTATGATGGAAGAAGGGAAGGTCTTATTCTTGCCTACAACAAAAAGGAAGCTGCTCAATTAGCCAATTCTTCTCTGTATGGCTTCAATGAGTACTGGCATGAGTGGGACGGACCTCCTGAAGCTATGAAACAGTTCAAATCCCATACCCTTTACACCAAACCTTTCAGTGTCAGAGATGACAGTGAGTGGTTTGAAGGCAGATGTGTTATCAATTTAATTTAGTGCTGGATCTCATACTATAAATTATGCTAGTATCTATTGATATAATTCGTAATTGCGGATCAGGGGGCACCAGTGGAAGCTGAATTTAAAAACGAACTCAAAGAGATAGCCTTCATTTTCCTTACCTTCCCTGTAACCATACCTATGATGCTTCTGCTGGACTACCGTAACGTAGCAGACCTGGGAAGAAAGCTTCCATATCGTCCACGGTTTTTCAACTGGGTATGGTCAGTATGGGGAAGATTCTTCTGGTTACCATGCCCTATATGTAAACATAACTTTGGTGGGCATGAACCTGGAGGATCTCTCTATACAGGAAATGGAGGTGGTGGATGGATGGTGTGTCCAAAGTGTACAGACAAAGCCAATGCACTAAACAAAGAGAAATTCGGGTATGAGCCCATGGAGGGTAAGTAATGTCACAAGAGTTGATAGACACCAGACCGGAAGATATGCCTCTGGAACTAGTCCACATACTGGACAGGTTCACAACCACACAGATAGGGTCTTGGGTTCTCTGGTGGATGAAGACAGTAGGTGAAAGGCTTGGTTTGATAACTGAGGATGTTAATGAACACAAGATTGCCCAGGCAGCTATTGATTGGAAAGCTGTTGAGACAGAAAGGGTAAAAACAATCATAGCCAGACTTCGTCAGGAAGCAAAGACCATGGAGGAAGATCTGACTACCCGACTGGTAAAGGAAAAGCTGGAAGAACAGGAACAGGGTATCCCAGGTAGTGATGCTTTTCCTGGTAGTGATGGTATTCCAACAGGTGGTGCTGGAATCTATCTTGGTGGTATTGGTGCTACAAGCAGAGTCCCTGACAAGATAGTAGAGATTGATCCTGCTTCTGAAGAGGGAGAGAAACTTTTAAAGGATCGTGAAGATGTCTGACAGAAAAATTACCGAAGTAATAAAACAGATCATGGAAGTAGTCCCCAGATCTTAAACATGCCAGGGAGAGTCTTGAGAGGGTCAGCTATGATTCCACCTTCAGGGCTCCTGAAATCATGTATGAAAGCTGGGCAGCTCTGAGAGATGTCCTGAGGGACATACTCGATGGGAGGCAACCCAGTAAGGAATGGGAGATCCGTATGTGTGAGATTATGACTACCAAGACTCGTCAAGAGCTTGGACTGGGGTAATATGGCTATCAACAAATTTGATCAGCTCCTGGGTGACCTCAACACAGGAAAGCTCACTATGCTTCATGTCCACATAGCTCTAAGGACCTATGTAAAGATGAGGAAAGACATACCTGAGGGAGCAAGAAACCTGCTGGTAGGTAAACATGAAGGTGATGCAGGGCTACTTGGGATGCTCTACTCTTTTATCCCTCATGTCATAGGTAGTATGGAGCTTGCTTACAGGAGAGGCATGCAGCAGGGTGAGGAAGATTCCCTTAAGAGAGAAAATAAGAGAAGGAAAATTGATACTAAAACTGAAAATTACGTATTCCATGAGATAAAGGATACCTCTAAAAGAAACCCAGTTCTTCTGTGGGAGATCTGGTCAGAAGGCTTTAGGGCAACTGGAGACAGTGGTGGTGCAACCCTTCACGGAAAAGAATATGGAACTACTTTCAAAAAAGCTGTGATCACCTTTGCCTCTAATAATCCAAATTTTGCTGAGTACTTTAATAAAAAGGAAATGTCCTACTGGGGTTGCCAACTATTTGACAATGAATCTGATGCTCGTGAGAGCTTTGGTTAGGAGACACCATGGCTGAAGGTAAAAGGGTTCTATTGTCTACAATAGAGGTTGAAGGGTTCATTGATGCAGCTACTATGGTTTATAATCATGATGCCTATGATCCTATTATAAAAACCATGATAAGCCAGGGTTTGATCTCAAAATGTAACTGGCTACGTAATAAAAAAGTAAAGGTAAGAGCCTTTATAGAGATGGTGGAAATCGATGAATGATGACTTCACCAAAGAAGAATATGACAAGGCTATAGAGCTTAATCCTGCACAGAAAAAAGCCTGGAAGAAGTTTGAGGAAGCTGTTAAGGGGCTCAGAAAAACGAATGTCTACCTTTACCAGATGCTTGCCAAAGTAGGTGGTCTGAATGGAGATCACGTAGAAAGGGTTACTGATGACAGTCAGATAGATAACCCTATACTTCACTCAGGATGCCTACAGTACCTAACCTACCCTGATATTGAGGTAAGTGATGCCTGGGCAGATGACAGTCATGTGGTGATCCTCACACGAGAAGGAATAAGGTTTCTAAAAAGGAAATGATATGGAAACAGCCTTAGCTGCACTACTGATATTTTTCGTGATCATGTTGATCTGTAGGGAGATCACCTGCTGGTACTTAAAGATCAATGAAACCTTAGTGGTTCTTAGAGAAATCTCTGCAGAGCTTAAAAGACTAAATGGTCAGATAAGGTTCAAATAATGCCAAAGATAAAGGATATAAACATAAGACATCAGAACAATGCTGGTGAGATCTACGAATACAGATCTCCTTGCTTTGTTGATACTTCAGGTCTGTTCACTTTACAAATCCCTGATGATCTCTATGAAATAACCAAATCCTTCACAATCTTTGATAAAGATGTTCCCAGCCCTCAAAAGTTCAACATCAACCTCTATGTACATCGTGGAGCAGGTAAATCCCAACATAGAGTTTCAGGTAATACTCTTGAAAACTGTACAAAGTACATAAGAGAGCTGATCAAATACAAGATGGATTGTGAGAAGGAGATTAAGAGAGTCATTGTCTACAGGGTCCAAACAGACTATAATATATGGGAAAGCCTGAATAGTACTCTCCACCCAGATGGATCAGAAGGTAATAAAGGTAAGTGGAGAGGAGGTAATGCGGTTCAGTATCTACATGATAAACCTGTGTTTTCCATAGGATTAGCTGCTGCAGTATATGATAAAACCACATATAAACCTAAAATAGGAACAGGAAAACATCGTCAAGAGTATTTAATAGCCCATGCAGAAGAGCCTACCAGAAACTATATGGAGATGCTCAATGCCTTTGTGGGGATTAATATACGTCCTGATTCAGATCAGACCAAGGAAATGGAATATACTGAGGATGCAGCTCGATTCTTCTATGAAGCCATGATATCCTTATGTAGCTTAGCTCTTAAACTCGATAATTTCTTCAAGGATGAAAAGAATCTTCAACAAGCTATAGAAAATAAGATCAAACTGCTGGGAGACCCCAAACATGACAAAAGCAAGAAGTAAAGAGAAAGAGTTGCCTCCAGATCCTATAAAGACTGACCAGGAACTCCGTCAAATAGCCTTGGATCTGGCTGATGGTAAGATCTTCTCTGACAGACATGTACCTAAAAGTGAAAGTAAGACATTACTTAGCATCTTCATGGCTTTATCACTATGGGATCATGCTCAAGAATGGGTAAAAGATGCTGGTATGATCTTTGAATACCACTCAAAGGCAGGGCCAAGAAGTATCAATGGATATCCCATGTTTATCAGCTGTCAGAAGCTCAATAAAGAGGACACCAAGACAGTATTTACATACTACAACGAGCTGTTGGAACAGAGAAAACAATTCCTATCTAAGGGTAACTAGTTATGAAAAAGATCAGAGTAGGTATAAACTTTATACTAAGTATCCTGGTCCATCTTGCTTATTGGGGTTACATACCCATATATATCTTGGTTATAGAGCCCTTCAGATACATGATCGATACAGCTATTGTTAATTCTATGCATGACAGTCAGATACATATGGAATAGAATACATTTCAAATCCTCTTTTACTTGGAAGTAATCACATTAGGGATATGTAATGGATATATTAGAATTCAAGGGTGACTACAGATTTCTGTCTAATATGTACAAAGCTCTCTTCTACATAGACCGAAAACTCTATATATCCGTAGAACACTGGTATCAAGCCAACAAGACCTTAGATCATCTTATCTATGAGACTATCCGTCTGTGTAAGAACGGCATGGTGGCAAAGAGAATAGGCAACAGCCCTGAGATCGAACTCAGACCAGACTGGGAAGAGGTTAAGCTTGACATCATGTACACTGGTGTACTCAACAAATTCAAACAAAATGACTATATCAGAAAGAGGTTGCTTGCCACAGGATATAGTAAGCTGATAGAAGGTAATTACTGGCATGATCAATACTGGGGAGTCTGCAACGGAGTAGGTAACAATCACCTGGGTAAGATATTGATGAAGGTGAGAGAGGAGCTGAGGATATGACTTGGCATGTACCATTGACCGATATCCTGATAAAACCTTTACCACTCCCAGAAAGGAAATGATGTGGATAGATTCTCAACTTATGAAGAGAACCATTGTTGGCAGTATGATATCAGGCTAAAAAATTTAAAAGAAGACTTAGAATTTGAAGGACTTTTATATGAAGAGGTTAAAGACCTAAGATGTGAGGATTTTCAGCTACAACATGAACCTGAAGCCTACAAAGAAATAAAAGCTTTTATAGAGAGGCATGAGTGGCTAGGTAAGATGTCTTTGTATCCAACCAATTTTTTTACTGCTAGGTACAAAGGCATTTTAGCTGGTGTTGTTATTATGGACATGCCTACTGCATTCTCAAAATTGCTTGGTGACAATATAGAGACTAGTAGCCTGGCCCCTTTTACCATTGAAGAGTTAAAGATAAGCACTGAAGATACCAAAGTGATAGCCACCAGAAAACTGGAAAGATTGATATCAAGAGGTGCTTGCATTAGCTGGTCACCAAAAAATTTAGGTAGTAAATTAGTAATGTTTTCAATTAAATGGATGGTTAAGAATACTCGATTCAGGCTGTTCACCTGTTATAGTGACACTGAAGCTAAAGAACTTGGAACTATATATCAAGCTTGCAACTTTTACTACATTGGCAAAAAGTCAGGAGCTGAATTCCAATACAAAGTTAATGGAAAATGGACATCAGATAGATCCTTTAGAAGCAGGTCTATGTACAAAAGGATTGCCAAAGAGTGCAACATTCCCTGGGATGATACATGGCAAACTGGTGATAGGATTCACTTCAACAAAATGCCAGAACGGGTAAGCCTAAAGTTAAAACGAATGTCTAAGTACTACCAAAAATGCAGCGAAAAAAGAAAGATAGAACCTAAACACAAGTATGCATATATCTTGGGTAATACAGTTAAAGAGACTAAATATTTACGTAACCTTTTTGAGAGCAAAAATAAGATTTTACCCTACCCAAAAGACAGAGGCTACTAATCTATCTCAAAAACAGGAACTCATAAAATTAGCTAGTTCCTGTTTTTACCCTTGACAATCTTAATAGAATAAGAAATAAGCAGTAGATCAACATAATACACTGACAACAAGGGATTATAATGTCTAATAGAGGTAGCAAAGACAGAATAAGATTTCATTCTTCACCTGAACTTAGAGAACACTTTAAAAAAGAAGCAGCATATTTAAAACACACCCTAGATAAATTTGGGAATGCTATACTCCAAAAATTGTTAATATATGGAGAGAGGACACCCAATGGTCTTCATGTTAACTCCTTCGACATAGATATAAATACAGAGAAACCAAAAAGTAAATCTAAGACACTACTTAGCCTTGAATTCAAAGAAGTGTGGAATGTACTTAAATGGCAGGTAAGAAATGCCAAAGTAAAAGGATGGGTAACTATTTCCAAGGAAACTGTTTTAAGCTCAATTGAAAACCTCTATGGTATTATAGATGGAATACCTAAAAAATATAATTATGATGATATGAACTGTGAGTATAAAGAAGCCTTTGAAATATTCTACCAGAAAATAGAAGATACCAAGAAAGAGGGGTGGACTACTACCTCCAAAAAAGAAGCTATTAAACGTGTTAAGATCCTCAAAGATGTAGCAGGGCTTAAATAAACACACTAATATAAAGGGGGTTACTTTACAAACGTAGGGTAATATATACAAACAGTTTACAAATGATTTACAACTACTTAATCAAAGAGGAGGAACTCATGGAAGTTAAAAAAGTCACCCAGGCATCAATGTTTAAGGTAGTCAAAACAAACTTAAAGGAACAGAATAACATAACTGTGGAAGTTGCTGAATACTTAAAGTCCATAAACACATATGAAGGTCAGCGACCCTTCAAAGCAGCTAAGTTGATGATCCTCATACAGAAACAGATGGAAGGTAAATTCCATGTAGGGTTCATCTGCATAGCTATCCTCGGTTATAAAAACAACCTGAGGGTTCTGTTTAACGGACAGCATCAGGCTGCAATGATCATTGCAACAGGTATACCCATTTCAGCACTTGTTATAGAGGTCTATTGTAGTAACGAAATGGAAGCCTCTCTGCTTTATCAGCAGTTTGATACTGACTCTAGAACTTTGAGAGATATGGCAAGAGCTGGAAAAGAAGGTATTGGTGTTGACTGGACTGACAGGGTCTGCTCTCTCCTTATTAGCGGAGCTGTGATAAAGGAAAATTTATTTGCAGCTACAAAAGACAGAAAAGTAGAACTCATGGAGGAGTACATACCCGAAGGTGACTTTCTGCATGTACTCTTAGGGAAAGGCAAAACTGGCAGACACTTGGAGAAAGCAGCTGTAATTTGTGCTATAATAGACACCTTTGAAGCAAACCCTGAAGAAGCTGTAATGTTCTGGTTAGAAGCCAGGGATGGAGAAAAGCTTACCATGAAGGATGCTACCTGGACGGTAAGAGAGTATCTGAGAACTGTTAAGCTTGGACAGGGAACTCGTTCTGGAGGGGATAAAAAGCTGGTAACTACTGATGAAGTGAGGCATAAGATCTATGTTGCGTGGAACGCCTTTATGAAAGATGAACCGACCCAGCTTAAGATCTACAACAAGGAAAAGGGGTTCCCTACACTGTTGACTAAGAGAACCAAAAAGAGGAACAATGGCAAGTAGAAACTTTCTACAGAAAGATAAGCTGGAAGATTTTAAGAGATTCTGTGATGAGAGGAACATACCCTACCGTCCAGGCAAAGGTCAGTGGCAGGTGCTGCAAGTACTGACTGAAGACTTTGAATGGAAGGTCATTTATAAAAGGCTGGAGATGCCTGAGCATTACAGCCTGGACGAGAGATTAGTACCTACAGTACTTAAGTTCCTTGCTTGGAATAAGAACAAAAGCTAAGTTAGACAAAGTTCTACAATGGAGGGTTAATATGATCCCAGGAAAAAAGATGCTTGTTATATGGAACTTGCATCACGGAGAAGGCATAAACTTCAACCAGATAGCACAAAAAACAGGTCATGCCCATGAGACGGTTGAGAAGATATGTAAGATGCCAGAGGAAGATATATTACAGAGGGCCAAAGCAGATCCTACCCCCATACGAAACACACATGTCAAAAAGTTTGGTCTGATTAAACCTTACTTTGATGACATAGATTCCTTGTTATCTATGTTCCCAAATGTAAAAGCTGCAGAAGTATTTAAGGTCATCCGTGGGAGAGGTTACCCTGGCAGTCTGACCTCTATTAGAGAGTATTTGGGAACGAACAAGGTAGTTGAGCCTTCTACAAGACCCACCATAAAAGGCTCCAGAGTCTTGGCTAAGGTATACATGGGTATTATTGAAAAACATATGAGGAAAGAGCACCCATGGATATCTGAAAATGATATGTTTGAAAGGATTAAGGGAACTGATGGGGGCAGGTACCAGGGTAGGAGAACGATGATGAGTAACTTTATGAGAGAAATCAGACCTTCCATCATTGATGATCTCATAAGAAGTGAGCAGTTAGCTGCTAAGTTCAAGCTCTGTGTACAGGAAGGTAAGACCAAAAAGAGTATATTGACAAGGATAGCCAGGTATCTTATCAGGAACAAACTGCTGAAAAAAGAGGATATAGCTGACTTCTATAATGTGGAAATAGGTACCTCTCTTGATCCTGAGTTAAGCCATAAGCTTGGGTTAGACACCTTTGCAAAAAACGGCATAGCAGCTCAAGCAGCAGTCAACAAAGTCATAAGAGCATCCTTCCCCAAGAGTAATGGCAAGGCTTATGTAAAGATCAAAGCCTTCAAGGTTCTGGAGGATGGTGCTCTCTTTGAGACAGAGACCGATGTTCTTATCCACCTGGAGGAACTCAAGATGGACAAGAACATCGATGCATTCACTGCAACACTCCCTGATATAATGTCAAATGATGAAGTAAATGTCTACATAAAGAGGTTTGCCAGAGAGGGGTTATAATGGATGAGGAAAAGAAGGGTATAGTTGTTCAGGCACAGGAAGAAGACAAAACCTATAATCCCATAACAGAAGCATTGACTCTTGGTAATGTGGAATGGAAATCTACTGGTCTTACCAAGGCAGATGAAGATCCGATAAATGGATACCCAGTAGTCACTCATGAAGGTATTATTACTCTAAGAAACCTTGAACTCAAAGTATGTCAGCTAAGCAACGGTATGAGGATTATCCCTGAAGAAGACTTGAGGAAATTTCTAATATACATGTCTGAGGAGATTGTATAATGGAAGAGATGATTGATATTAACAACTGTCCTTGTGGAGCCTCTATAGGTAATGAACTAAAACTGGTACCCTTATCTGGTCTTCATCAGATCCAATGCGAAAGATGTGGCAGAAGGGGTATCATATCTGATAACATAGATCTTATCTGCTTTACATGGAATAATGACTTTCTAGAGGAGAGGTGATATGGAGCAACTTTATTTGGAACTGGGTGCTGCTGCTGTTATTTTAATAGGTACTGCAATCAATGTCTATCTTCATTTTCATGGTCACCGACATAATGCCAGGGACATAGACATTACCATTCTTGATAGGTCCTACAATGGACGAAATTTTAATGCTGACAGACCTTTAAACTTATTGTGGAGTGTGCTACTAGAGCAGCTCAAGATAAGTATTGAGGTCAACCCTTTACCTAAAGAGGATTTACTTATCAGTGATACTGAAACTAAAGGAATTATTAAAAATATGCCATACTCTGAGGTCCAAGAACTTAAGGATCTTCCAGTAGGGAGTATAAAAGAGGCTCGTAGAATTATGAGGGAGGCATTCAAGGATGACCCTGACTTCAAGCAATCCTACATAGCTAATATATCCATGAGAGTCTTCCATGACCTAATGGATATACAGGACTCAGATCTTAGAGATAAGATGTCTGAGAGGATTCTAGACCTTGTTTTTGAGGAATGAGTCATGCATAGAAAGAGTATAGTAACCATACAAGTCCAACAAAATCAGAGTAAGAGTGGTATTCTAATTATCTCAAAAAAGTACCCAGATAAGTACCCAGATTTTGAAATAGCAGAATCTTATTACTTACCATGCAATGATCTCAAGGCACACCTAGCCCAAATACTGGATATGTCTTTCTCCCGATACCTGGAAATTCTCTTCTTCATAAGGATCTCCATAAGGATCAGAGCATCCCTGAAATGAAATATATAGATGACCAAAGCAGGAAGAGTGAGATACTGACTAGTATAGCCAGACACCACAAATCCAATCAATACGAAAACAGGGAAGAGTACCCTCAGCTCTGGTGGGTGGTCAGCAAATACCCAAAGCCCATCAAGAAGGTCATTCAATTCCTCTGTGGCTTCTTTGGAGGGCATGAGCTGTCCAAAACAGAATGGGGTTATGGAGGAGGGCATGCTGATAGGTGGTGCCGATGGTGCAACAAGCTTGTGCAGGTACCAAAGACCTCTGTGTACTTCACCAACCCTGGAGCAAAGGAAATGATACAGGAGTTTGATAAAGGGAAATTCATAGGTGAAGATCTACCGAAGTGAGCTGAGAAACACATGAGAAAGCTACCCACAAACGAACTCAAGAATAAGTTGATACAGGAACACTCCCGAAAAAAACAGCTTTTTGCAGAACTAGATAGTGAGCTATTTGGTACTGCCAAAGGAGTATCCGTAGCTGCTGCTAAAGTATCACCTGAAAGAGCAAGGAGAGAAAATAGGAAAGTAAAGATCTTAGAGAGGCTACCTCTTGAAGGAGACTTTCTCTTGGGGTGCCTGTGTGAGTTTTTTCACTCTGATGAAAATGACTGGACTATAGTTGAGGCTCCAGAAGACTGGGATGAGAGAACAGCTAGATATCGTTACATTTACTATGATATGTGCTCAGGATCAGATTATGAACTGGTAATAAATGCAATATCTAAGGACATACGAGAAAAATTAGCAAAGTATCTCTATGATCTAGGTTTTTGGGTATCCAGGTACCCTAACTATAAAGGACCTCTCTTACGTGTAAGAATAAATCGTCTGCACGAGAGAAGATAGAAGGCAGTATGAAAGAAGGAACCCACATAAAATTCATAGAGGCTCCACCAAAGCCCAAGACAAAGGTATGGTGGGTAGTCAGCAAGTATGATGACATCCAGCTAGGGACAATAGCCTGGTTCTCCCGATGGAGGAAGTATTCTTTCTTTCCCAAAGGTGACACAGTATATGAGTGGGTCTGCCTCAGGGAGATAGCTGACTTTTGTAGCTCTCAGACCCAACTGCATAAGGAAAAGTGAGAAATGGATAAGGAAACTAAACCTTATCGTGCTGTTTTAATTTGTAATGAAACTGTCCATGAGCAGGTATTAAACATACTGGATAGAATCAAAGCAGAGCATCCAGATGCACTGATTGATAAAGTAATAACCAACAACCTAATGGATACAGGAAAGTGTGTCTTAGTGAATATGGACATCATGAACAACCCATTCATAACACCTATGAGTCCACTAGAACCCACAAAGGAAGATCTTGATGAGCACTCCTGAAGAAGATGCCCAGTTGATGATAAGAGCCTTCACCAATGGTATTGAAGCAGGTGTTAAGCATTATCACCCAGAGACAGGTGTTCTCCTTACTACTGTTAAAGAGATCATGAAGACCTTGGTAGCTGTAGGCACCATCAATATCGATTTTGGTGAAGAGGGTAATAGGACCTCAAATGAAAGTAACTACAAACAGTTTAAGTAGGTTTAGGCAACTCTACGAACTGATCCTCAGCATTGACATACCCATACCGAATATCCCATCCATCAGGAGAATACCAGTGCTTAAACTGGGCTTCATGTCTGGCTTTCTTATGAGTATCATAAGGACCTGATCCTGGCTGGTCATTGGTACCTGTCTTCACAATGTGCCAACCCAAACTCTCCTCTTCAACAGCATTTAACTGCTCCAGAAGCTCTTCTGCTTTACTCATGACATCCTCCTAACAAATATTGGAAGAACCATCTAATGAAGATACAGATAGAGATCCTCATATCTGTTACCTCAAACTCAGAGAATCCATCCCTCTCCAGTCTCCTCTTCACACCCTCAACTTCATGCTCAAATAAAGCATGTGATTGGATGACTGTATAGACATTACCTACATCTCTATGACCTATTACTCTATAAGCCATTATCCCTTCAGGTAAGGTGTACAAGCTTTGATGATACCTTGGCCTACTCTCCTACCAATGCTCTCAAAGCTCTTAGGATCGTTAGGTATACCAACGATGCCTGTTGTGTTCAACTGGAAACCCATAAAGATCCTTCTGATCCTCTGGATCTTATCCTTGTAATCTTCCTTGTCCTTTACATCAGCAAGGTTTTCAATCTCTTCATCCTTACTATTGAATTTGATCCTCTCTATACCCTTACCTGAAGACACTGTAATAGAGTCAGGATTGGCTTTCATCCCACAGATATATCTGATAGTCCCTATGGCAGTGTCAAACCTGTTCTTGTCCCATAGCTGGAACTCTATCCAATTAGCTCCCTGATCATTGTTGATCTCAAAGACGGTACTTGCATCAGGTCCAGTAGATAGATTGCTACCATTGTGATCCAGCTCCAGGGAAAGGCCATAATCATACTCATCCAGAGCAGTCTTGAGATCTCCTGCATTAGGAGCTGCTACTTCCTCTTCACCTTGCTCAAGTACAGACCTCTTCTCGAAAGTACTTTGACGTAAAGCAGCCAATAAACGATTAGCCAATGGAGGGATGTTAGGTTCTCTTGACATTTTAGGACCTCCTCAATCTTCTTCAGACGTAAAAAGATGATCAGAACTGATCATCACTACTCTACTACTATCTTTGCTTCCACAGTTGCAGTTCTACCATTAATCAAATCCTCAACCAACCTTCCTCTCCAATACATCCTTCTTGAAATTGTAAATCTGTAAGACACTGTTGTTATCATACCAAGCACACCCAAAGATGCCACTTGACTGAACAGAATCATCTACAATTGTCATCTCGATACCCTGACCCATCAGCACTACTACCTCTCCTATTCTCAGATCTTCAGCCATGTTAACCTCCTCAATATGGAATATCGTCTTCCTCACCCTCAATAAGCAAAAAGGCAAGTGTTTTACCTAATAGCTTATTTACCTGTTTATCAAAAGTAGCCAGATTCCTACTGACCTCTCTCTTCCACTCCAAAACCTCTTCAACAGTCATACCAGGATAGTCATTCTGAACCATACCAAGTGCAAAGGTGATCATATTATCAGCTCTGGATTTGAGCATCATCCACTCATTAAAGAGGTCCTTATCAGCATTGTTCTCTCTGACCTTACTCAATCTTCTTGTTCCTTTACCTGTTTCATCTTCTTTCTAATAATTTCCCTTGCTGCATTAATTACATTATCATTCATCTGAGCAACAATCTTTTCTGCATCTCTCATTACCTCTTCCGGAATTTTATAGCTCCACTCTCTGACTCCTCAACTTTAAAATCAGTAACAGATATATCTATCATTTGTTTTGGCATCAGACCCTCTTTGCTTATAATTCATAGATCACCTTTTACTTTAACATTATAATCTTTTGTAACTATACCTTCTTTACTTTGACCTCTCACATGGGACTGCCACAAATACCTACCCACAAACTTCCCCATTAAAGGTCTTTCCGAAGTGTACTCCTTCCAATAGGCTCTACAAAAATGAACTCTATTATGTTCCGTAGATTCCCTATTATTACTATCTACACTACTCTTCTTTTTACCTGGAATAGCCCAGGTTAAAACATGATAACTAAAGAGTTCCTGCTTTCCCGATCTCTTTCTTTTCTTATTTAACGAACCAGATGGATCTATTATAGCAGTTGTTACATTCTTACAGGACACTACCTTTAAGAAGGATAGAAAATTAGTAAGCACTATAAGTATATTACCTTTTAGTGCATACTTAATACCATCATTAAGATGATCATACATACTATGATACATTAATAATACCTCTTGTCCAGAAAGCTCTCCATCCTCAAAGGTACCATTTATCTTTATACGAGCCTTATAAGCAGCCAACTGCCACAATCTCCTAACAAGATGATAAAAAGCAAACCCACACTCGATAACATTTTTCTCTGTCTCTTCAACTAAAATACCTACTTTTGTCTGACCCACATAATGAAACCTCATATATTCAGGCACTTTAGAAAGTGCATCCCTCACTTGCTGAGATTTAACTGAGTTAATAAGACGTTCATACTCATATTCCTTAACTACTTCAATAAAGTCAATCCAACACAAAGGATAGGGCAGATGGGTATCTTCTAAGTCTTTAACAGCCAACCATAAACCACTATCCTGATCAACAGGTACAATACCAAGAGCACCATGAGCATCAGCTCTAAACTTTTCAACCTCACCTATATGAAAATGATGAGCCTTTCTAAGTTTAGTTATAAATAGACTCATAGCACGTAGATATGCAGGATCTCCAGAATCTTTTAATCGAGCTGAAAAATCTTCTATTACCTGATGAGCATACACTACAGACTATCCTTTGCTTTCCTCAGACGTGCCTTATTAAACCTTTTTATCTTTATATCCAGTACTGAATAAATATACCACCTGTATCCTACCTTATAGTGCTTCTTTTCTGGCTTCTTTATTGAAACATTCCCTCCAATATTATCAACTAACCAATCAATCAATTCCTTGTTAGTATTAACGACAGCTAGTAGAGGAGTTAAATCTCCAATTGATCTTGTAGATTTTGCAACAGTTATAGTGCCTTCTCCATCAACTATTCCAGCAAAATAAGAAGACTGTACAGAAGTTAAATTTTTAACTGATCTTATATATCTAGGTGCGTTCCTTCTCCTCCCCATCTACTAATATTTTTATCATAAGCTCTTCACAAATTCTTTAAGATCTCCCTGATAAATAATACGTTCATGGTCCTCTTGTTTTAAAAGTTCTTCATAATAATCAGGATTAAAAATATCCTCAATAGCACCACCCAGTAACTCCATAAGTTTTTCTGGTCTAACAGCATCTAACTCAACCTGCCCTAAACCATTCCATTTTGCTGTTCGTGTATCAGAACTCTTTACTGGAGCTGGAGGGAGATTCCACTCTATTACTTGATCCTTCATAAGTGCTATACGTCTTACTTCCACTTCTATACCAAATTTCCTAAGATTCTCTTCAATACTTCTAGGAATATCCTCACCAGAAGGATCATAATCACCAAAATAGATTATAATGGGAATTTTATCCACATGTTTAAGTCTTAGATAAGCTTCATAAAGAAAAGTAAGTGATGGATAACCTTTACAAGCACCAAGAGTAACATCCCAATCTCTACATAAATTTTGAAAGACTCCCTGTAATGCTTTCTTTTCAATAAAAACCTCAGGATAATACATCTGGTTTTCCCAGCGATTCTTATGAAAAGATGTCATCCAAGCTTTAATCTGACTTTTAGCTGTCAGCACTTGATCTTCAATTATTGTCTCCTCACACTTTGTCTCTCCAACCATTGTACGATCAAGATCAGAAAAAGTATCAAAAGATATAATACCTTCCCACCTAGCAGAAATCATTGCATTTACAACACGCTTATAATGCTGAATATCATTAATCATGCCATGACTCACTAATTGATAATGTAGAGAGCGTAATGTCAAGATACCTTTTTCATATTGACTAGTTATACCTACAGATTCATTTATAATCCACTCTTTTGTGTAAATATCTTTCATTTATCCCTCTAATCTAAAGTAGCAGACATGACACATCCAATCTTCTTCAATGTATCGTCTACCTGTTGCTGCTCTTCCTGCAAGCACACATCCACTTCTATATCTTTGGCAAGATTCTCAAAAGCCTCTTCCCAAGAACTGTGACTAACACCTTTTGACATAACAAGTAATGTAGGTATGTCCACAAAGAGTTTGTAGAATATCTCTACCCTACCACTGGTGTAAGAACTCATTTCTTGTGCCAGTGAATAGAATCTACCCCTGGCAATTTCACTGAGCTTCTGCTCTGCATCTTCAAATGTCATACTGTACCTGCAGCCTTCCTGATTTCTTCTATCAGCTGATCTACCTTATCGGCATCTTTGGCTTTCAAAAAAGCCCACTCGTACCTCTGTGTCTCTGACAGACTCTCATCCTTAGGAAGAATACCAAGATCTCCACAAATCTTTCTACGTTGACTGGCTGATAAACTCCAGAACTGACGAACAATATCATTTGTTGGATCTGTTGGAGATATCACCTGATAAACTCTCACAGAATGGCTGAAGAACAATTTCCGTTTACAATGAGGGCACTCAGTGGGGTCGTTTTCATATATACTTATGATCATCGTCCAGTATTCAAACTTAGCCCCACAAACACATTTACACAAGGACATGCACTCATCATCAACAGGACCAGTATCAACCTGGTCTGTTACGTCTATATTCACTGAATACTCCTTCTGCTTTCATCTCCTCTATAAAAGCATTTATATCAGACAGAGCTATTGCTACTGGATCTTGAAGATTAGGAAAGTCCAAGTAATATTGATCTATAACTTTAATTTGCAGATATTTAACACCTTCTGTGTATTCTTTAGGGATAGTAATACCTCTTGGTACTACATAAAATATAGGAACTCCTTTAGTCTTGGCAACAATCATCTGAGCATAACAGGAAGCACTCTCTATTGTGCCCTGATCTAATAGACCTACAAAGAATTCAACAGAATAAATATCCCTGGTTTCTTCCAGGTTGTCTGCTATACCCATATCAAGCAGTATACCCATATCAAGCAGCAGTTTTAGGCACTACATGCAGCTTCCTTCTCTGAGATCCAAAGATAGCTCTGAGATCAGCACCTATGTCAGGACCATTTTTCGGGTAATGTACAAATGGAGCCAGTCTGTGAGCAGCAGTATCATCCTTCATCACAGCATAAACAAAGCCCACTCTCTCAACCATCAGATCAAACTTGGTCTGATCCTCAGGAATCAGCTCATTACGGTTTATACAAATGATAGCCTGAATAGCTCTCTGAGAACCTTTACGAAGACTGGCCTCTTTGCTCTCCGCATGAAGAAGGATACCCTTGGAGGTAAGCCTAATAATACCCTCACCCCTCAGAGTACCAAACACTATTTGGTACTCTTTAGTAATCTTGGTCTTGACACTGGACAGAAGAGAGCTGAACTCTCTTACATCAAAACCAACCTTCTCAGTAAGCTCTTCATACAGCATAATACTACCTGGCTGCATGCTAAGAAGAACATTGGTCATTGCATTCTTTCTTGCTACATTGGCTTCCGAAGAAATGAAATTAAGTGGTCTCATTTGCCCAGCTCCTTATCTTGGGATTTAGCAACAGTTAAGAAATCACTGTAAACTCGACCAAGACTATATGTCAAGGGCATAATGAAATTACTATAGTATTATAAGGAGTTTTAAGATCTAGCACATACTAAGCTGATACTGCTCATAATCCCTACAACACTTCCTAAGATGAATCCCATGAAGACCTTGTGACCGAAGAACTATAAGGATTTCTCTACGAGATAGCAGGACTCTAATAGACATGGTACCTCCACTCTAAGAGAGATGGTTTAGTATCGAATATCTACACAAACAGGTAAAGACTCCCCATGCACAATTTCGTCAAGATGCTCTTTATCAATATTAACAATAATAATGTCACCAGAATCAGAAAGAAAAATAAGTCTTTCCAACACCGAACTATAAGAAATATTACCTTGGAGTGATTTAGTAGTTCTGTGATCTTCTTTAGAACTCTCCATATATCACCTCATAAAAAGATTAGGGGGTACTATCATACCCCCTAATCTGCAGAATGTCCTTTGCTAAATAATCTTAAGCCAAACTACCAAACAGTCTCTTAAAAAAAGCTGCTATCTGCTCCCAAATAGTGAGAGTAGGTTTGCCTGGAGCAGTTGGAGGAGTGGTATCCTTTGTCTTACTACTGATTTCTACAGATTTTGTAGACTCGTTACCTGAAGCATCCACAGCACTAATGGATATATAGTATGTAGTGTTATCCAAGAGATTTGAAAGTGTATAAGAAGTACCTGTCACTATGACTGGAGTACCATATACACCTGCTACTGTACCATAATACAGCTTATAAGTTGCAGCAGTGGCTACAGTGGTCCAAGAAACTGCTAAAGACTTCACACCAGAGACAATTATAGGTGTGCCAGGAGCAGCTGGAGGAGTTCTGTCAGGCATAAGAATAGATGCCTCAGCAGACTTTGCAGATTCGTTTCCAGATGTATCATAGGCACTAATAGCTACATAATATGTAATACTGTCCAAGAGATTACCAATGTCATGAGAGGTAACCTTGCCAACATCGATAGGAGCCCCATATGAACCAGCCACCGTTCCATAGTACACCTTATACCCAGCAAGATCTGTTTCAGTGTTAGCACTCCAATTTACATGAATTCCAAGTCCAAAAACCAGACCTGGTACCATAACCATAAACAATAGAACGAGAATCATAAATCTTCTCATAGAGCCCTCCTTAAGGTACTATATTACGAGCCCAGCATTAGGCTTCGTTTCAGTGAAAATTCTAAAATAGAGCCTCTCAAATGCCCAAGGTGCCAGTGGTTCTGTCTCTGTTACCTTTATGCAGGTTTTAAAGAACTTGATCCCCAACCTATGAATAGAAGCTTTAGAGAGGGCAAACAATGAGCCTGACACAAAGGTATAAGAGTCTGGAACTTCTTGGTCTGGAAACAAATGATGGAACACATCACCAACAGGACACCTATCTGTGGGTCCTCCATCTCTATCAGAAAGCATTATCTGTCCCCAGTCCATATAATCAGGTATCTCATTAAGGCCATTCAGCATCTGTATAAAATCACCATTGTGGTAATGATGAAAAGGGTTCTCATGTAAGAAAATATTGATATCAGCCAGATCTTCAAAGTTATTAACAATGTGGTAGAAAAAGGTGGAAGCATCATGACCCACATTGGTAACCAAATTAAGATCAGGACTTTTAGGTCTCATTATCTCCAAAAAGCCAGGAACACTAAACAACCTCTTATAATACTCCTGAGTGTTCTCTTGATCTGTCTTATAATATTGACTGGATATCAGAGGATCGAGCTTGTTATAAATGATGTACTCAAAGTTCAATTTATTAGTCCAATCCACTGATCCCTTATAGCGATTAATAATTGCAATCTTTCTCATAATTTAATAAAAAACTTTGTATAAGCAGCCACTTCCAAAAACTCATTTAATGGCAAATAACTTAGATCAATAAGAGACTCAACAACATCTTGATTACTTATCTCAACACCCCAATCATGAGCTGAGATAATATCACCTGTTTTCAGGTATTTCGTGAACATATTAAACTCACGAATCTTGTCCCCATCATCACAAAACATGATAGTCAGCCCATCTCTCTTGATCAGGCCAGCTATCTTTTCCTCATTTACAAATATGTCCAGCATCTCAAATGAACTGCGTAGATCCAATAGATGACTTACTGATGTCTCTGTCAAAGGATGATTATCAAAAGTATGGAACTCGGCATCAAACTGTATGCACAGTAATTTCAAATAGCAGCTGAACATACCACCACCTGTTCCCAGCTCAATAATACGTGCAGGTCTATGACTACTTACAAGAGACTCCCAAAGAGGTATGGCTTCCTTTGTCTGTGCTATACCTTTACCCAGAAAATTAGTTAACTCCATCACCTCACCACCTGACCAAATTCATTCCTCTTAAGGTCTACATGCTTTTGATGGATACCTATACCCGAAATATACTTAACTGTCAGCCCAGCAACCTTCATCGAATCATGAATAGCCACATCCCAATTATTCTCCCTGAAACAAGTTTTATTAAGATCCTCAAGGAGAATAGCCCCCAAAAAGAAGTACCATCTGTTCTCAGGATCGGGTTGACGAGGTCCTGAGTAAAATACAGGATGACCCCTCTCAGGGTACCCAACAAGCCTCTCATCACTGAGATAGTATGAAAGCAACTCAGGATGAAGATGCAGATCCTCCTGAACAGGAAGATTCCTTACCTCAGGCATAGTAGCCACACCTGGCTCCAGGTTATCCACTAGATCTTGGATCAGATCAGGAGTACCATAAACAGTATCACAAGACTGAAGGATAACAGCTTGGATACCTGGTGAGAATAAATCTGGTGCATATGTCTGAGACTTTCTATCTCCAACATTCTGTGAAAGCCTCTTGTACCTTAAAGGAATAGATCCACAGTGCTTGGAGATGCAGTAGAAAGGATCTATATCTGAACAATCATCAACTATACATAGCTCAATATCATGATTAGTCTCTTGCCAGGTTATTGAGCTTATCGTATTTGCAAGACACCCCAGCTTATTGTACGTTGCAGTCACTATTGCTACTCTCATGTCATCTCCTAAAGTTTAAATAGGTACATGATGAATTTGCATGATCAAGGTAATAAATAAACTCTTCATTAGGCTCTACTATTTCCCATGGGTAATGTCTTGCAGTATAAGGAAAATCCATACGATAACCATTCACTGCATAAGCAGATCTACTCTTAGAGTATATTGCAAATGTTGTATCCACTGCTGCATCAATAAGCCCTGGATATGTTCTAGGACCCTCCCAACATCCCTTCTCATGACTATTAACATGGTTATAGTAAACACTTTCTTTGGGAACTACCTTATAATTAAGAGACAAACCGATCTTATTAACTGGATACTTTGACATGTAGTCTGCCATCTTAAGAAGAACATCAGTGGGCACATCAAGCAATCCAAGATCTGGATCTGTTACTACAAATAAATCTGTAGATACCTGAGAGATAATATCTTCCCTAAACGGACTTGTGTGACCACGGTTCTCTCCCAACCTAACAACTTTACATGGACCCCAGGAATACCATTCTAACAGCGGAGGGTATGTTGAATCATTATCAACAATGATGATATTGCAAAGACCTTCATACTTGACTATGCAAGATAGCATCTCCTTAGGCCAAGTAAGGAGGTCTCTGTTGTTGATAATGACTGTTACTGTTTGCACTACGTTAAATCCAATTTATTTCTAAGGTATTCTCTACCGTAGCCCTTAGTGTAAAGTTTTGTTATTGAGTCCCTCTTAGAACAATTAAAACAATCCCTATCACATAGTTTAACCCTCCCTCTTCCATTGCCTTTACCTTTACATTTGTTAGAACTCTTCTTTCTGAGCATCCCTACTCTACCTTAAATACACAGGTCCATAAGCAGTTATACCTGTAATCCATGAATCGGGCTTAAATATATTTGCCCTTGGGGTTTTCTTAGCAGGAGTTTTCCAACCTGCAGGTTTGTACACATCTCCTGTCTCCTTATCCACAAATGCCCAAGCACTACGACTAATAACCTTACCACCAGAAGAGATAGCATAGATTATCCTGATGTATTTAGGACCTTCTGACTTCTCTAGCTTAGCTTCCTCACTACCTCTGTGGCTAATATCAACCTTCTTCTGTGAGTCCTGCAAAAAACTAGTAAGAGCCTGATCAAAATCATGAAGCTGCTCAAACAATTCCTTAACTAGCTGAGCCTTTGACATGTTACCCTCCTTATGTATATCACCTTTAAAATAAGCTACAAGTTTATTAACCAATTTCTTTGGTCTGGGAGATTCTTTAAGATCAGTACCTTTAAACCTTCTCAAAGAAGGTTCTACTAAATCCTCTTCATCTATCCATTTCTTCAAAAGTTCCTTCTCATTAAACAAACCATCAGCATCTGCATACAAATTACCAACTTTAAGGACAGCATGCTGTGCTTGAAAAACTTTGGAATGCCTGGTACTGGACTCTATGACATACACCTCTCCACCAACTACTTCTTTAAGAGCTAGAGCTAATACTACACATGCTCCATCTAGAGGACCTGATCCAACCTCATCCACAAGCATTTTATATAGCCTATTATTATTGACTACCTTTTTCTGTAACAAATCTTTAAGTTCCATACTTGTGTCCTCTTTCCAGTTTTGACATACTACCTTCATCCTACCTTTGTCACACCTTCTTCAGGAGACCAGAACCCATAGAACTTACCCTCCAAATAGATCTGACAAGAGAAGCCCTTCTGGGATACGTAGGACACCAAGGAACTGATGGACTTGAAATTGATTGGCCCATAATCAAAAAGATCAGCCTCTACTGTAAAAATTTGCTCAGGCTCAGGTTCATCCATCTCATCCAACACATTAAAAGTCAGAGGTTTACCTCTTGCTTTCTTAGGTATTTTTTGTGCTGGTAATCCCTCTTCATCAACAACCAGTTTGAAGTTACTCATAGCTTAGTGTCTGTTCTTCTTCTTGGACTTCTTAGCTGCTCTCTTCTTGTCCTTATCATGAGGCTTGTTCTTACTCTTACAACACTTTGTCTCTTTAGCCCTCTGAGCATCTCTCCTTATCTTCATGTCCATTATAGCTTTAACCCTTCTGTACATAGGATCATCTTGGGGACTAGGTAATGGAGCAACAGGAGCAACAGGACCCACATCTGTACCTTCAGGAGGAGCACCTTCTACCTGTGTTTCCTTCACCACTACAGTGGCTTCAGCCTCAATGACAGGAACTATACTCCCAATCTCACCAGTATTTACAGTGGTCTCAGCCTCTATAACCATAATTACCCCTTATAAATAAATAGTAACTTGACAAAGACCCAGAAACTCATTAACATACATTGAATTAAAACTCCATCTAAGTTAGGAGAGGTCACCTAATGGCTTCTCCATTTTTTTATCCAGTTTAAGTTAGACCCTGAATGAGTATCCCCACATTAGCCATGCCTTGGACTTTGGAATCCCTGTGGTTATTGATCTTATGCAGTATGTGGTTCAGCAGCTCAATCTGATCCTCAATACCCCTTTTATTGATAGGCAGATCATCAGTAAGATCAGCCACAGCAGACAATACATAAGGATCAGGATTGGTACCTACCAACTGAAGTAACTCTTGTGCTTTATTCATTCGACCACCTTACCCAAATATCCATCTCCTTATCTCAAAGAAACCCAAATAAATACTCCAGGCATGATACATTGCTGGATAGGTATAATCTCAGACAAACTTGTCTGTAAACATCAATCATATTGTTACAAAAAGTGAATGGTGTAAAGATCCAAAAATATTTTATTATCAACATTGTGAGTCTGACCCTGCCTCTCCTCAATCCTCCTGTCCCATACATGCTTTATACAAGTCATCCAATGAAACACTGGCTGTACCAACCTCACCTACCACTATCCCTGCTGCCATATTTGCAATAACTGCTGCTTCTCGTGATGTAGCTCCTGAGATCATTGCCAAAGTAAAAGCAGCTATGACTGTATCACCAGCACCTGTGACATCGTAGACATGACGAGCAGTAGTAGGAATGTCCACAGGTTCTCCTTCATTCTCAAAATCAAAGAGACTCATTCCCTGGTCTCCACGAGTAACCAAAAGGACTTTGCATTGCAGGTTACTCCTGATCTTCTTTGAAGCTTCCAGCATATCCTCATAGGACCTTATCTCAATCCCAGAGCCATAGCTCAGTTCTTTTATATTAGGGGTAATAACATCCACATTGCTGTAAAACGGAAAATTACCGTTCTTAGGGTCAACACAGACAGGGATACCCTTATTACGTGCTATACCCAACACCCTCTGGACAAGAGGTCTACTGACAACCCCCTTTGCATAGTCAGAAATAATGATAGCATCCAGAGAGTCTATATTGGCACTCACAGCATCAATGATACGATCCCTGACAATAAAGGAAATAGGAGTTTTGTTCTCCCTATCCAAACGGACAACCTGCTGAGTGTGAGCAATAACACGAGTCTTTACAATAGTGCCTCTATCTGCATCTGTAACAAGCCAGTCAGTAGATATACCAGCCTGATAGAGAACACCAAAGATGGACTGACTATGGATATCAGACCCCACAGTTCCACTCAACAGAACATTAGCTCCAAGGCTCTTCAAATTACTGGCTACATTGCCAGCACCTCCAAGCTTCAAAACTTCCTCTGTCACATTAACAATAGGAACAGGAGCCTCAGGAGAAATCCTCTCCACCTTGCCCCTGATATAGTGATCGAGCATGATATCACCAATAACCATTACAGTTTTGGTCTTCATCTGCTTGAAATGCTTGAAAACAGAATCAAGTAAGTCTTCATTTATCTTCATATTGCATACCTGATGATTACTCCATCAAATTTTAATGACATGGAGAACCTCCAATTAGTCTTAACTTATAACCAAATCTCTGTAACACTACTATTCTGAGGCTGATTATCCTCACCACCAAAAGATAAAGCTACCGAAACATCACCACAACCTGCCAAGTAACGTCTACCTTTATTCATATTAGAGGTAGTAAACCAAGAGGAACCATCCCACATCTCAGAAACATTAACACGATTACCTGTAGTGTACCCTCCAAAAGAGAGAGCATCAGAAGTAGTCCCACACCCAGCTAAACCATACCTTGCTTGATTCAATACAGTTGTAGTTGACCAAGTTGAGCCATTCCATTTATCACACAAATTTGATGCTGATCCTATGGAACCACCTATAGCCAGTGCTGCACTAGTTATTCCACATCCTGCTAAAGCATACCTACCTTGATATAAATTATTATTAGTAGTGGACCACAAAGAACCATTCCAAATTGAGGTAGAAGAATTTCCAGGAGTCCCACCAAAACTTAATGCTGCACTGGTTATCCCACAACCTGCTAAAACATACTTAGCTACTATCAAAGCTGAAGTAGTAGCCCAAGAAGATCCTGACCATTTTTCAGTAACATTTGAATAAGTAACAGTGTATCCTCCAAAAGAGAGAGCATCAGAAGTAGTTCCACACCCAGCTAAAGCCCACCTAGCTTGATTTAACACCGAAGTAGTAGCCCAAGAAGATCCTGACCAAATCTCTGTTGTATCACCCCCAGTATTATTTCCAGTATCCCCTCCAAAGGAAAGAGCAGCAAAAGCTGTTCCACAACCTGCCAAAACATTTCTCACTGCATTTAAATCTGAAGTAGTTGCCCAAGCACTCCCTTTTAATGAGAAAAGATTCCCACACACTTTACCTATATTAATTACAGGTAAATTAACTACCTTACCTATATTTACTAAATCCACTCCATCAAATTTTCCTAATGACATGGGTGATCTCCTATCATTTGTAGTGACAAAATCTATGTCAATTTCTAATTTTCCTCAACCAGAGTACTCACCCTAAAACATGAGAACGATCAGACATCGTTCTCATCTTCTTTATCTTTCTTAGCAGGTTCATCCTTCTTCTCTGGCTCTTCCTTCTTATCACCCTTCTCTTTCTCAGCTTTCAACTCAGCCTCCATTTTAGCAAGAGCAACATAATAAGTAGGGAACTCAGAAAGGTGAGCCTTGGCTATTGCAGCCTGTATCCATTTGTTATCAATGTGCTCCCCTTCAACCTTAATACCAGCAGTAAGCTGCTCAGTATCAAAGTCCTCATCCTTGTCCTCACCATGCTTCATGACAGCCAAAACGGACTGGGTAAACTCATCAGGCTTATCCTCTTCCTTCTTATCCCCATCATCAACATGAAGATCAGCAAAGTCATCCCCACCATCCTTCTCAACATCAGGCTCATTGATAGTCTGGATCTTGTCATCATCCTTCTTATCCTCAGCCTCTTTAAGCTTCTTTCCACCAAGTCTCTCCAATAAATCCTGTGCTTTCCCCATTGAAGCACCTCCTCTTCTTTTATTAGTCTAAAGATTATTTAAGTCTATTCCTAACAAGTAGCAGTATCTTCATCCAAGTCTTCGGGCCACAAATAGATAGGAGTTTGATCTCCTAGACATGGATCAAAATTATGAAACTCTAGAAATTCCAATGCAGCATCTTCAGGATTAATCTCATCTATGTAATCCTTTGCAAGCTGCTCAATCATTGCCACAGCATCATATATAACTCTTCTAACAGGTTTACCCTTAATGACTTGTATAGCCACTCCTATTATACAGTCACTGTACCCATCAGCAAGTAAATCACCATCTTGGATTAAGTCTTTACCTTCCATAGCAAACCTCCTCCTAATGTTGTTGTTTATTATTTACCAAAAATCCAATTTGATATAAGGAATTCAGGAACAACTTCTTCAGTTAAATTATCAACAGTGTCTTTATTGTAGTCTACAACTTTCTTACATAAGTATAAAAATAACTCAGTAGAATACTGCTGTTTCATCATATTTACATTTTTATGTACCCACTGAAGATTTCCTTTAATATATCCTTTTGAAGAATCTACTCTATCCAAAGAAGCATTAGAATCCTTAGACCAACAACGAGTAGAGAAATGCAAAGGGATACCTGTCAAAGCACACTTTCTATCTTGCTTCAAAAATAACTTCCATGCAAAATCAACACTTATGTTAAAGGACAACCCTCTACTAATTGCATTTTTCTTAATCATATTCCAATGTGTTGCATAAATATCACCACAACCACCTCTGTTAAGAGATTTTCTCATCGAACTACTTAGGATATCACCTCTATTACAACCACATGATTTATACTTTTTAATGTATCGATAAGGTAATAGTAGTACTCTGTCACAAACAGTGCACTGCACCTTCCATAACACATTACCACTAGGAACAGCTCTCTGACCAGAATCACCTAATATCTTAAATATATTGACTATTACTCCATGTTTCAGAATACTCTTTCTGCTCATAAGATTCCCATACCTTATCTAAGAGATCATATATTAATTTAATTTGATTAGAACTAAATTTCCATCTCTTATCTACATTTTTATTAGCCCATTCGTAAGGATCTGTACCTTTTTCAGAAGACATACTCAACCAGTCTGCTACCATACAGGCAATATGAGATAAAGGCATTTTAGTAGCATCTACTATCTCACCTGATGGTTCATCCCTATCCCTAGAGTTAATTTGTAGTTTACCTTTATTCGTAGGATCTTGCCAATACTCTGGATGATGGGAATTATTTACGATATGGTGAAGGGTAGCAGTGTCCATAGCATCTTTAACTTCCTTGGGAGGATTATATTCCTTACCTTGATCCTTCATGTAGTATTTCCAGTTCACATGAAGGTAAGGCTCGTACTCAGGAGACTTGAACTTGCTCTGGTCATGACCTACCTTCTCAGCCTCAAGAATTGCTGCATCAATACGAGGATCTTTGAGCTGCAGAATCTTATCCAGGTACTTCTTGACTAAACCAATATGAAGATTTGTTCTCTGTTTGAAATGCTCTTCCTTAGTAGGTTCAATGTCTTCCAGAAGGTTCATAAGGAATGCAGATTTTGTCATATTAATCCTCATAAGGAATAGTAGTCTTTCCTGCTAACTTGTAAGCTGCAAATCTATGGTGACCATCCCTCAACAATTTACCCTTAGTTAAAACAACAGGAGGAAGCTTACGACCCTGCCTGACCAGAATGCTAAAAGCTTCCACCCTTGCCTTATCCAATGGCATCTTACCTTCTCGATAGGCATTTATGATATTCTGGGGATCTTTGGTATCCACCAAAACTATATCCCTCTCCAGCTTGATTTTACTCATGCTGATCTCTTTGGGTTTAGCCATCTCAAGAAACTGTTGAGCTTTAGTCATCTCCAATACCCTTAAGCTTTGCTATCTCTTTTTCCATATCCAGCAACTCTTGACAACGAAAACTCAAGGCATTAATCAGCTCTTCCTTAGAGTATTTTCTCAACTCTGTAGTAGGTATATCAGTCAGCTCAAGATAATCAAGGTCATTGAGGTTTTTCTTACCCTCACCCATCATACTTATAACCTGCTTTGCCTTAGACATATAGGTTCCTTAGTCTCTCATTGCCATAATTCAGTGTATGCAACATCACCAGTAGTCCACCCACCAAAGTATATGGACTTAATTGGATCACCAGCAAATCCACCACTACCAACAGTGTGAATCATACTACTTGTATTTGACCAAGTAGACCCATTCCATAATTCAGTAATTATTGTACTACCTGCACATGCAATGGCTCCAGTAGGATCTCCTCCCATACCAAATCCATTCCTTGCATTATTCAATCCAGAAGTAGTAGCCCATGAACTACCTGACCATTTCTCAGTAGATGTTAACACAGATCCATTATACCCACCTGCACACAATGCAGAAGAAGTAGTACCAGCAGCAGGAATTGAATACCGTGTTATATTAAGACCCCCCGTAGTAGCCCATGATGACCCATTCCACTTTTCTGTTACAGTCATACCTGATACATTACCAGTATAACCAGCAATTGCTAATGCATCAGAAGTAATTCCACAACCACCAAGATAACCTCTTGATTTATTCATACTTACAACAGTTGTCCATGTAGTACCCAACCATTTGTTAGCAAGAGCCACATAAGCACCTAAGGTATGTCCACCAAAAGCCAATGCAGCTCCAGTAACTCCACAAGCAGCTAACGAATAAGTATTTACAGGATAAGATGTAGTGTAAGACCAAGAGGACCCATTCCATATTTCAACACTTGACACCTCAGATCCAACTACTCCTGCTATTGATAAAGCTGCTTGATTTGTTCCACAACCAGCCAGATCATGTCTGGCATAATTCATAGCTGTTGTAGTAGCCCAGGCAGTACCTACCAATGCAGGGAAAGCTCCACACCCACCTACCTTACCTATATTTGCTGGTGCCATATTAGTCAATTTACCTATATTAGCAACTGCTACTCCATCGAATTTTCCTAAAGACATGGCTGTCCTCCTATTGATAGACTGAAGTTAGTGAAATGGAATCTGGGTTTGAAAATGTTCTTAAACTAAGGTTACCTCTACATAAGGCTCCCAATAGTAACCCTGGACCCCCAGAAAAATGCCAACCCTATGGGAGATAACAGAAATTGTAAGAGAGGTAGTGGACTCCGTGATCAATGGTAAAACCTGAGTGTTCAAGGTGCCTACTACAATAGGAAGCTGATATACAACATCACCAACTTTAGGATCAGAAGCAAACACAGTGGGCCACAAAGTCTCATCGAAACCTAAAGCAGCCGAAGTACATTTTACTCTCATTTGAACCCCCTCTAAACTTTATATAACTCGTTTTCCCTCTCTCCCCAATAAGGAGAGATGAACTGTTTACCCCTGAACCAAAACTTACTCTTATAACTCTCTGTACTGGAGAGAACCCTCTCTTTACCATCATCTGTAACTATTCTAGTTCCATCCTTCCTCTCCAGATAGAACCAATTAAGATTGTTAGGGAGTATAGTGTACTCCCTGTCATCGATCTTGAAGGTCCTGGCCTCAGTACCACTTCTGTTGTAAATGAAAGCCATCACACCACCAGTAGTCTCATCACACAAGATGATATGCATGACCCCATCAGAGTAAACCTTGTTATCAACCTGGCTCATCTCAATCATCTTTATCAAACCACCATGATTGAGAAAACGTCTGTAGACCAGGTTCTCAAAGAGCTTAGTGTCATCCAGCTCTTTAAACTGCTCCCAGGACACATCAGGGAATATCTCATCAGCCATAGAGAGGTTAACACTATAGATATCTGTCAGAATGCCCGAATTGATTCCTGTATCCTTGTACCACCTACCGATCAGATCACAGTCAAAGATAAAGTCCTTAGTCTTCTCCCTGAACTCATCCAATCCTCGGTGATCAAAGTCATACTCTATAAATATACCCCTTTTGTAGACTGATCCAAACATACTCAGAGCATTCTTACGGTTAAGATAGATACTGAATCCCTGATAAGAGTTTCCAGATAAGTACTCCAACTTGATATCGTCACTCCCATACCAAAGGGTAGTGGACCAGTCCTCTATCAAGGTGTTTCTGCAATCATATATGGAGTAATTGACACTCTTCTGGATGTCCTCAGGGATTGGAGTATGAGACACCACAGCAATGTCCTCTCCATACGTCTTGATCTTCTCAATAAGCTCTCTTGTATACTGAGCCTTCAATGGAGTGTTCATAAAAGCATCGATAATCCAAATCAGATCTTTCATAGTCCTCAGATTGTCACATATTTATAAAGAATCTCAAGATAATATTAGAACTCCTTCTTTTTGGATGTCACATTATAAGCATGAGTCAATGTAGCCTTCTTCACTGAATACTCCACACCACCATCGTAACTGGAAGGTTTCTCATCAGGATTACCTTCCATAACATCAGCAGGATCATACTGAAATGTTAACAGCATCTCGTATCTTCCTTCTGGCATCTCCTCAGGTTCCTGTTCAAAGCCTGAACCATAATAATTCTGAACGTACTCTTTAGTAGATCCTAACCAGATACCCGATGGGGACCCCAAGATGTACCCTTTCTTGAAAGGTATGGATATTCGATCATCAGCCATGCTATGCAGTTTCCCTGTCTTGGCTACAAGAGTCATTATCTTGTAACCAACTGACTGACTGGTCTCCAAGAGACTGATGAGCTTATGAGCTTTAGTCATCCCTTCCTCCTGAAAATCTTTGTAAGGATGAATTTAATGACCTTATCAAAAGCTATAGAGATTGCTATGGACTTTACGTCTTTTGAGACTTTCATATATAGACATGCCCCTTTATACATGATGCAAAAACACTTGTTAAGATCCTTCTAACCTGTTATGGCTGCTCCACCAGGCTCTTCCATTTCATAACCAGCTCCTTCCTCTTCCCCACCACCCTTAGTCTTACCGGCTTCACCAGGGGGAACTATCTTGAAGCCTTTGTCACCCCCTGGAGCCTCAGGAGTCTCACCACCTCCCAAATCAGGAGCACCAGCACCACCAGCACCACCAGCACCTGCTGTAACCTTGGTTTCAATAGGAAGCTTACCCAACTTCTTGAAGTAGGCTACGTTCTTCTCCAAGAACTTCTCAGAACCTGCAAAGCTCTTCATCTTGTCGTACAAGAAGGTCATGACCTCACCCCAGTTGACGATACCAGGTGTAGGTCCATCGACATCATCCATGTCACGGACAAATTCCCAGTAATTCCTAAGGAGAGATGTGAGAATATCCAGGTATTCCAGCTCATCGAGGTTCTCAACAGACACCAGATTGGCAAACTCAATATTAATATCAGAAGGCAAAGCCTTGTGACCCAGAGCCCTGAGGTGAACAACAGCTATATGCTTCAAACCCACCACGAGGGATCTCTGAATAGATGCAAGCTTCTTCAGGTACCTCACATAGGTCTTAAGGGATTCCTTACCCTCACCACCAAGCACGTAGGCACTGGGGACTCCTACACCTTCAAAGACAGTCTTCTTGATGTAATCGAAGTCCTCCATATTTCCAATTTCTGGAGTAGGGATGTCCTGCATCTCTATGGAGTTATGAACAAAGACACCAGCATTCAAAGCAAAATTGTGATAGTTCTCAACCGTGAAGTCATAGACATCTGCATTGCCAACAGGTTCTGTGTAGATAACCTTATGATTGAGGACAGCTGCCTGATCTTTACTGTGAATATTCCTTATCTCAGACAAGGTATCTCTCGTAAGGGACCAACCCTTACCAGGCTGGTAAATCTCCTCCTGGTTCCTTGGTGAGTCAACCAACCCAGGAAGATCTGCGAAGGCTTCCTTAGTACGTCTGTAAAGAGGCATGAGAGAGTCACCAGGCTTAAGCTCCTGAGCCTCCTTGTATACACCCTCCCTTGTCATCCACTTATGGTCATAGGTACACTTGAGGACTTCACCATTATCAAGAGCCACTGCCATAATAGGTGCATTGGCTTTGGTCATATGGCAGTTGTACCCCTTACCAGGAACTATCTGATTCAGTTCCTGGTCATACGAGTAAACAATGAACTGTTTCAATCCTACCAGATTCTTGATCTTTATATTGTCTCCACAAAACATAGCAATCTCAGTATCAGCTGTGAAGCAGCCTTTCTCTCCGAGAAGAGGGATGACTCTGAACTTCGTGATTGAACCTATCAAGTCTTGGACATTGAACTCACCAGTAGTAGCTATATTAGCAGTCCTCCAGGTATCATTGATCATCCTCTCATATTCCTGGACAGTGTTCTGTACCCTCTCAAGCTTTGTGACACCAGGGAACCTGATACCTACCAGGGACCTTTTGTCCAGCTGCAGGATACGAACCAAAGGAAGGATAGTCTCCAGGGTAGTGAGGGACTTGATGAGAGGGATGAGAGAGGTGGGGATGACGGATCTACCAATACGAACATTGCCTGAGATCCTATCTACTTCAAACTGATTGGTCAGATTAGAGTAAGCTGGTTTGGTAGCCTTGACCCTTATCCTCTTGCCAGCTCTTACGAAGTAAACATACTTATAGAGGGGTGCTCTATCAAAGGCCACACCTCCCATTGTCTCAGGAAGCAACACATTCCCTTGCTGATCAGAAGAGTCTGACTTAACCAAGTACTCTTTGATCTTACCACCCTTATAGATAGGCAGAATGTTCTTGATGTCAAAGACATCCTCCATATCAAGGAGACCTTCCCCCTTAACAAACTTCAGGTGCTGGGCATACTCACCATAGAGCAGGATCTCAGGAGTAATGTCACTGATGATAGCATCGAAGTCTATCTTGTCCTGGAGTCTCTCCAGCTCCTTATTCCACTCAGCATTAGCAGAGGTAATGTTGACAATGTTACCAGTAGCTTTATCAGGTCTGAGACAGTCATCAGTCATGATCTCCAAGATGGACTGAACCAGATAGTTAGATCGTATGGCTGAGTAATTGTCATAGATCTTGTCACGGTATTCAGAGATCTTCAGACTGGCAAGGTAGACTGCAAAGATGTTCTCTTCCTCTGTGGCCCTACCACCCCTAAGAGTCTTGGGGATCATCTGGTAATAGGAATCGACCTCTATCTCACCACGATCAATCTCTCTCTCAAGATTCAACTGATCCTGTATACCCTTCTTGAAAGGATTAAAGGTCTGAAATATGCTTTTCCAAATGTTTCCTGCCATTGTCAGCTCCTATATTTCTCTGGGTTACGTTTAATGTAGAGATAAAGGTCTTCGATATCTCCCTTACTACCCTTATAGAGAGGCTTATTATCAGTATTTCCTATGAACCTTCTTTTAAAATCATCAATAGATACTGGATAGACCTTGTCAGTATTAAAGTCAGATGAAATATCAGATTTGCTTCTTACACCTTTTATATCCACATATTTTCCATCACCTAGAGCAACAGCAACATGAGTGATCTCATAATTGAAACTCCTGCTCCACTTTTCTCCATCACTATTGGAAAATACAGCAACATTATGCCCAGGATAAAGTTTATTATAGGCTAGTACAAACATCCCACAGCCTTCTTCAAGATAGTAAGAGATATCAAACATCTCCTCCAAAAGATCTCTTGCCCTAGACAACTCTCGGCTCCTAATATTCCAGATTAAAGGACACAACACCCTGGATCAGATCATCACCCACCTCTTCAGTGGAAGCTGTGAGACTATCCAGATCAGGCTGTATATTCTTGGGTCTTGTGATCTTCAGTTCCTCTTGAACCATGAGTCTGAAGACCTTTGTGGGGTTTACTTCTACACCAGACTCCTCACCAGCATAGTCCAACATGCTCTTCTTGAACTTCTTGATGTTGAACCTCTTGGTAGCTACATAGACCCTTCCATTCTGAAACCTGATACTCTCCACAGGAAGATCCATATCTTTAAAAGTCCAGGTGATCCATTTACGAATAGGATCAAGAGAGGTACCTTCTGCCTTCTCTAAAAACTCTTCTGCCTTAGACATGGTAACCCTCCTCCTGGAGTTGAACAAACATCTTTAGAATCTCCTGATGTTTCTCTTCTTCAAGCTGGTCAGAAAACTTCTTAACCAACCCTTCCCAACCATCTTCCCTGAAGTGACCCTTTATCTCTCCCTCAGCAATCTTGATTACCTGGAGCTTCCCATCCACTGTCTGGGTAGCCACTACCTCATACTTGTAATTAGCTCTCCTCAGATTGCCGATCTGATCATTAAGAAACCTTATAGCAAGCATTACAGCCCCATCTTCACGAGTGACTCTGACAGCTCTTTTGCTTTAGAGAAATTTGGGTGTTCAGCATTACGGACAGCCAGATTCTTCAATAGCCACTTAGGATCTTCCTTCCTGAAGGTAGGTAAATCCATCCCAGCCGTGAGTACCCTCAACTGCTCCAGTAACTTTTTCGTAGCTTCCTTCACACCCTTGCTCCTCCTTTATTCATTCATTGTCCCAATAGAAATCTTCAGCCTCATCAGCTGTCATAATATATCCAAAATACATGTCTGCCTTGTTGCTGGTAGTCTCCACCACTTTATCCTTAAGCAGCACCCAGGAGTGTTCTTTCCAGATACCATCGATCAGGTAGAAACCAGTGACCAGCTGAGTCTTATCCTTGTTGGCATCCCAGCAACGAGAAGCATTAAAATGACACTGGCTATCCTTACCCTTCATCTTGCTGCTGACAGTCTTGTTAACCTTAATGAACAGCTTCCCTCTTCTTAAAACCTTATCAATATCATCATCAGTCCTTATCAGAACAGAATCTCCACCCTTGCTTAAGAGAAGCTTCTCAAGATCATCCTTGAAGGTAGTGTTTATCTTTTCTAGAAAAGCTCCAGCTTTAGATTCAGTTACTTTCTTACAGTAAACAATCTTAACCACACCAGCATCGTAATCAATGAGATCAGTATATTTCAAATTGAACTTATCCTTTAGTTTGATATCAAATTGATTAAACTTATCCACAGTATCATCTGAATATAGAGACAGACCTTTCTTATCCTCATCTGATATCTTCAATACTGCCATCAACCAATCAGCTTTATTAAAACAACCCTGCTCTTCATCCAGACCCTCATCCTGTATTGTTTCCCAGGTTGATCTATCAACCGGCTTGTAATCCAACTTTGTAATTTGGTTGATGTAGTTATTCATTTAAGATTCAGCCTTTGAAAACATCAAACTCTCCTGTGTTTAATGACAACATCCTTGCCAAAGATGTGTTTGGCTGTATCTTCAGCATCTTCCTTGTCATCAGTATGGTAGACATACTTATCTACATAACTGGGTTTACCACTCACCAAACCAGGGACCTGATACTCATTCCATTCCCTGCTGTACTTGATGGTTATCTCGTACTGCTCATGCAACAAAGACATGACCTTTTGTGCTTTGGACATATATCAGCTCCTCCTACTTCTCCAACAGGGATATTAAAGTTTTAGCTTTGGTCACTTAATCCCCTCAATCTGATCTGCATTAAAAACAACATAGGTTACTCCATCTCCTTCTTTAAAAGCCACACCATCAAACCCTTTTCTCTTAAGCATAGGAATCAAATTGAACTTCTTATCCAACTGTTCAAGGGTGGTATAACCAAAATGAGGATTATCGTAGATCATGGTTCTTGTATCTTCAAACTTGATACCATGTGTATCCTTCATATAATCAAAGAACATCTGCTTACCTCTATCAGAATCTTCATCAATAAAAGACAGGTCTAACAATTTATTAAAAGTTAAGGAATAGCTCTTAACCTCTTTTCCATACCTCTTTGCTTCTTTCTCACTATCTGAAAAGTATGCTCCCATTGAATAACTGTACCCAGAAACCTGTCTCCTTGTTTTGAACTTATCAAAAGAATACCTGGTCCCATGATAAGCCTTTACTTTAAGCTCATTCAAGGTAAGCAAGTCTTCTAATAGGATTCTAGCCTTAGTCACTATTATCTCCTAAATGAAACCATTAAGAAAAGCTTCCTCACCATTATCAAACGTCTCCTCTTCTGTTCCTTCTCACTAAGAGGTGTCCTGAATAAATTAAGAACAAACTTAATCCAGCCCACGATACCTCCCAGAGAACATATGCATCCACTGATCATATGACATATAAAATTCCCTTTTAGAGTAGTCATCCCTCCACCAGAAGTTATCCTGGTTACTTGGATAAACTACACACTGAGCTATATCATCAATAAGAATAGCATCCATGGAATTTTCCATTAGTAGGGTGAAGTTGGTGGAGTAAAATCAGTAGTCCATCTGGCTATTCCCTTAGAGATACGGAGTTCATCTATATAACTAGCAAGAGCACCATGACCACCACTACTATTATATCCTATCCACAAAGTTTTTCCTGTAGGAGTATAACTACCTGAGTAGATAGTTGATCCTTTTAATACTCCATTGAAATATAAAGAAACAGTATTTCCACTTCTCACTACTGCAATATGTACCAATTGATTTAAAGGTAAGTTAGTTGATGAAGCTATAAGAATAATATAACCACTATTGTAGAGAGCCACCCAAACATTATGATCCTCTCCAAAAGATACTTCATACCATGTCTGTCCATTAGCATGTACACCATAACTCACAAAAAACTTGGCCTCACCTGACACAGGGTACTGTGTTGAATAAGTCCAAAAATCTATAGTAAAATCACCACCAGTAACTTCAAAATCTGTTGAGGTAGGTATACTAAGATAATCAGATGCAGATCCAAAATATCCTCCTGTAGCTCCAAACTTCTGATGTCCTGACACTGTCCTAGCATTTCCATATGGAGTTACAGTCTTAGGTGTTAGTGACGAATCAACAAAAGTATTAGACTCCTCTGTACCATCCATATGTAATAACAACTTTGTGTAAGCATCAGGAGCAGCAGATAGAGCATTACCCCCAACACTACCTATATTTGCTGAAGGTAACGATACTAGTTTGCCAATGTTTGTATCTTGTATTCCATCAAATTTTCCTAATGCCATTTGAACCTCCTACTGTATATCAATAAACGAACCACTGGCTTGGAAAGCTGTATAATGAGATCCTACAACAGCATCTGTGATATCCTTTGTCCCAGAAGTGCTGTGATCAAACTTCTTCCCTTTGTCAATCAAGTCAGTGAACTCTTTGATCATCAGTTTGAAATCAGGAAGCTCACACCTACCTTCATAAAGAGCATTCCTGAATGTGAGATGAGGATCTTTCGATTTATCCAGAGAGATGGTATCAGTCTCATAGCCCATCTTGGTAAGGAGCTGTAAGGTATCCTCAGACTGGAAAGAGTCAGCAGTTACTTTAACAATTGGGAATCCCATCTCTGTGAGATCCACAATAAAGTCCCTGACCTTCCACAATGGAACTCTTGTAGTAGACCTGATAGACAAAGCCAGCTCAGTACGAATGACAGGCTCAGCCCTCATCACTACACCTGTACCTGTAGGATTATCCATTAGCTCTTCCACATCAAACTTCTCGACCTCTCTCATGCCTGACACACAGGACATGGCAAAACCATAAGAGTCATCAGTGATACCAATATCTATATGAACGTACCGAGGGGAGTTACTCAGCAGGTTAAGGTACAATTTAAGCTTCTGTACATCAACAAATTCGATGATCCGTTTGTCATCGAAGAAGTCCAGAATAATATGATCAGTCACATTGCAGCAGTGGACTATCCTGATAGCCTTCATAAGGTTCTCAGGGAATGCAATGTACTTGGAGCTGGAGATCGTTACAGTCCCAGCCAGGTCCATCAGAGCCTTTTCTATATTAGTCTTGAACTCACTCTGGTACTCAATAGGTACGTTAAGTATCTTGTCCTTAGGATACTTGGTAATATTGCCATCCTCGATGATCCTGGGGGACTGGAGAGTAGACCCAGCAAACACTGTAAAGGTTACACCCGAATAGATCCCTTTGTCCTTATGAGCCTCCCAAAGAGGATACTCAAAGCAAATGAAGTGAGGATCATCCTTGCACTCTATAATATGAGCCTCAAGGAATGCATTCTCATCCTTCTTGGAAGATATTAAGCACAGGTGCCCAGGCACCCCTCCACCCATCTCCATAAACCTGGACTTCATACGTCTTGACATAGATATGTAAGAATCATAAGCCTGGTGAGTAGACTCTCCTTCCTGTTGATACGAAGCCTCATCAAGAAGTCCACTATTATGGACTACAACACCACTATCTAAAGCAAAATTATGATACTTATCTATTGTAAGATCAAAAACATCATACTCACCAAGATATTCTATACTCACAATTTTATGATTATGAGACTGAACCAAACCCTCAGAATACCCAACAGGGATGCTACCATTTTTATATTCATAGATAATCTTATGAACAGGTCTATCAATACCATCATAAGGATTAACTATATTATAATAACCATCATCATTGATCCTCATTTCAAATGGCATAACACTATCACCGATAGACAAATCCTCAACCTTTTTATACTTATTGTTCCTCATGAGAATAGGATGATTGTCAGTGGCATCTATGTATTTACCATTATCAAAATGAACACGATACACAGACCTGGTACCATTGTTAACTGCTTTAATAATCTTACCAGGAACTATTGATTTAGTCTGTATATCCAAAGAATAGGTATACAAGTCCTTATTAGTCTCAAATTCTTTTACAACTTCTTCAATTGTTCTAATTCTACCATCCAATAAAGGAAGTCTTGTATCACCCTTCAAACAAAAAACTGCCAAACCCAAGGCATGAGTGAATCGTGAACCTGCCTGGATGGATATATTATTAGGAAACTCTATTGATCCCCCCTCATTAATCTTCCTCTTGTTTAACAATAGCTTCATAAAGAAAGGAGATGACCTGATCAACTCCTTAAAAGGTCTGTAAAGTACTAACTTAGCCAGGTTCAAGTTAGCTGTCAGAAGAGCCATGACAATAGCATCAGAGGCAATCAACTGATACTTGGTAAAAGGATTCCTAAGCATCAGGAGCTTGTAGAGATCGTAGATCAGGATGATCCTGCCAACTGTGCTTTTCCCTCCTCCTATGGCCCCCGAAAAGGCCACTTCGTAGTACGGCGAATAATAAGGATTGGGAAATACTTTGTTTAAAGCATCAACCCATATTGAGAACAGCTTGGTCTTACCGTTCTCATCCTTCAGGATACCACCCAAATATTCAGGGTCCTCTATGAACTGGTTGATATCAACTAAAGGCTCCCTGTAGCCTTCTATATCAGACAACATGTAAGTTGCTTCTTGCTTGGAAAGCTTCTTACAAGCTTTTTTGATCTTAGGGTTTATGTTCATGGATGTTAAATCCATTACTTAATCCCTACATAAGCTTTTATTGTCTTATGTCCTAATTCACTCAAAGCATTGGCTCTATGGATACCATCGATTATAGACATGTCTTTGCCAACAACAATAGGTGGGTAGCTGGGATTCTTTCTGATCTCCTCTATCAACTTATCAACCAGATAGTCCTTTACATCCCACTCATCCAAATCCAAATCAGAGACAGCAATATCTTTCAGCTCATAATAATCATACTTATCCAGCCTCTTTCCCAGATCACCCTCAGCAAAGTCATCATGGTTCCTATGTATCTTTTGAACCATACTATATACTTCTTCATTGGAAACCTTATTACTTTCCTGAACCTTTAAAAGTAAAGACCTGGCTTTACTCATCA